>Ga0209092_10001378_pt1 | contig 23735 bp, 42 predicted proteins | sample FraStrMetagenome_FD_187446 | JGI IMG/M metagenome (GOLD analysis project Ga0209092, IMG submission 187446) | Marine eukaryotic phytoplankton communities from Arctic Ocean - Fram Strait ARC3M Metagenome (SPAdes) (version 2) | ecosystem: Environmental > Aquatic > Marine > Oceanic | place: Fram... | reverse complement strand
AAATATAAAGAACCGGGCATCCATTTACCTTCTGCCCAAAATCCTTCAATACATCTCTTCTTCATAGATTTCCAATAAGGAATATACTTCATTGAGAAAGGAGATATAGTTTCAATCTTGTGTATAAAGTTTTTATTTTTTACCATATTTATTTCCTTTCATACGTTCTTTTCTTTTTATCATCCACTCTCTTCTAAAAGGTTTAACTAAGAACTTACCTAAGTACTGTAACATTACTTGCTCATCCTTACCCTCTTGCATTACTAACATTGTATATTCAAATTGAGAATTACATATCTTCTTTACTTCTAGCACACTTAGATTATATTTCTCAGCTAGTTCTTTATATTTACTATCGTGCATTTTCAAATAGTATTAATAATAGTAAGAAATAATTAATCTTAATTGCTAAATACAACTTAAAGTCTTTCTTAACAATCTTTCTAGCTAATTTATCAAGCATTGCTGTATTACCTATGTATAGCCAGTTTCTTTTATAGAACAAGTTATTAGATATGTCAAATACAATCCAGTAAATAACCAATAACATTTGGAAATAGAGACCTATATCTATTAAGTCAACTAACCATATAATAGATAAGAGTACACTGCAAAGTACTCTCACTAATGCTGATAACTGATGTTCAATCTCTTCTTTCTTAGAGTTCCTAACATCGAAGTACGCTTCAATAGGTGCAATAACTATTGGTAATAATAATAATAAATAAATCATATTTCATCTGAGTCTGATAGTGATAACGTAGCATCTCCTTTAGTAGAGCTTTGTTCTTCTTTTTCTACAACTGTACGAGCTTTGTCATATAGTGTATATATTTTATCTGTATTGGCTAACATCTTATCTATTGTATCTATTCTCTTAGCCCAGTCAGATACTCCATAGTTTTCATTAAATTCTGATACAGGATCATCATAAGGTGTATTACGTAAAAACTTATCTCTTTCTTCTAACTTTTCTAATATGCCACGTAATGTCCTCATTGCTAATGTCTCATTACATTTTAAGTACCATTCTTTCAATTCAGTTACTTTAGCCTTATTGCTAGAGTAGTATTTAGAATCTCCATAATACTCAGTAAATATTAAGTTTACCTTACTGTCTTTACCTGTCTCAGGCATATTATAATACTTACTTTTCTTATCCCAAATAAGAACAATACACCAACTTAATTTACTAGAAGATGATTTACCTCTAGTCTTATCTGATGTATAAATCTTCTTAAAAGGACCAGCAACCTTTAACTCAGGCCACTGTTCCCAAAAGTTTATATCTGTATTAAATTCACTCATTTATTTCTTTTTTTAACTTTTTCATTACCATTTATTTTTAGGGCACGAAGCCTTTTCTACTAATACTTTTGATTTCATGTAACAACCACATCCTCCTTTAGACTCATCACATATTGAATGAGAAGGACTAAAGGTAGTACATTTCTTACACACATTTAATCTTTGTTCTCCTATAGTCTCAGTCTCTTTATCAAGAGCACCTAACTCTTTAAGGACTCTATTACTTGTCCCTTTTACTATATTCTTCAAACTCATATATCTTTCTTTTTAATATCATCTCCCTAGTAACCCAACCTCTTAATCTATCTACTGCACTAGTATCCTCTGTAGTAATATCTACTGCTATCTTAGGCTTAGAAGCTAAGTGCTTTTTAAACTCTGCTTTGTAATACTTTAAACGATCTCTTCTTTCTGATCTGTTTAAATCTTCTACCTTGTCTATTTCTATATTATCCATAATTAAATTTAAAAGTTACTTTTATTTGAGGTATTAATCTAGGGTTTAGCGATAAGTTATCGTTCTCTATTAATACTCCTTTAGCGATTAATGATTTCTTATATGCATGATAAGTTTGCTTTGTAAGCTTTAACTTAGCCATAATAGATTTAATATTATCTCTTTCAAATATTAATTTAGATAAATAAGGTTCACTTACTCCATCATCTATTATTGTCATAGTTGAGAATAGAATCTCATATAGAAACTCTTTTTCTTTACCTGTCAAATTTAAATTACCATTCCATAAGTCTATCCATAGTTTAATGTGACTCTCTCTATTTACTTTTGTTGTACATATCATATCTTTAATAGTTTACCATCCCAATTACCTTTCTTATCTACAGTCATAGGAATGAGTACTGGCTTACCGTTAATTATAATACCAGTTCCTAACATAGGCTTTCCTGGATTTACTTTATTATAATCAAATGCTAGTTCATCATCATCTATTAGACAACCTGCATTCATTCCCCATACTATGCCTGAAGGTGTATTAAAGTAACCTATTCTAAAGTCTTCATGATAATGACCTTGTACTATATTACAACCTAATGTTTTAGCATAAGTTTCAGAGTTTTTCTTTTTACCATGGCATATAAATATAGGCTTATCTTTTCCATTATCTAATGTTATATCATTATGCCATTGCCATCCTTCCCCAACTTCTAAGATTTCATTGTATCCTTTAAGTACATGTCTTGGCATTCCATTTACCTTAGCTTTACGATATACCATACTCCCATGATTAGAATGAACTAAGTCCATTTTAGGAAATAACTTTTCTAAGTCTTTAATTACTAACTTAGCTCTAGCTAACTCCATTGATGCTGAATCTAAATCAGGATCACTTGCATGAAAACTAAGTGCATGATAATCTACTTCATCTCCTGTGTTAATTACACGAGTAGGTTTATACTTCTTCTTTATTGTAGCTAAAAAAGCTAATGCATCTTTATGTTGATAAGGTGCATGTAAATCACTTATTATCAATATCACTTCATTCTTCATAACCTATCATCTTTAATCTCTTTAAATATCCTATCCAACTCAATCTTATCAGATTCATCTCTAACGTGGAGATCAATGCAGTGTTGTCTATTCTTGCCACTATTCATTCCCATAGGTCTAAATCCAATACTTGTAAGTATACAAGCTCTTGGATACTCTGGATGTACCCATAAATTGTGACCTATCTCCACCATCTTAACAAAAGGCATTGGGCCTACCATTAGAATGTCTTCATGTACTTCAAACTCTTTCATAACCTATCATCTTTAAAGCCTTCTTCTTCTCTAAACTTAATTAAGCCCTCTAACGTCTCTACATCTTTGTATTTATAGTAAAATTTATCTTTTTCGGGAATACTCTCTCCAAAAGCATCTTCATCAGACGCTTGGTCTATGCACACTCCGTTTTTACACCACCTTTTGTGACAAGACTTATACTTTCCGTACCATCCATTTTCTTCTAAGTATTTCCTAGTTAGTTTCATAACCTATCATCTTTAAAACCATTATTAACTCACTCTTGTTCTTGATTGTGCCATCAAACTCACCACCTTTAATGACAGAGGATTTAGATACAACCCATACTCTAAGCTCACAACCTTCTTCAAAGTAGTGTGGTACTAATAACCAAGTATGATCTTTATCTACCTCTCTTGAATATAAATCGTGTGGTTCAGTTTCTACTAAGTTAAACCCTAAACTTTCTATATCTTCTTGATCTAGGTATTTGACTCTAACAGGGTGCCTGTCAGCTTCGTGGTCTTTCCAGATATCATAGCATTCGTATAAGTCGTTAGTGATGTCTTCGTACCAAACGCCATTTCTTTCATACTCAAACTCAAATCCTACATGAAACTCCTCGATTGTTGGTGTATGGTATTTACTCATTTCAATCCTCCTGCTTCTATTAATAATGATACTGACTTAGCTTTCAGTATTCTTTCTCTTTCATTTGTTTCACCTTTCCAGAATGCTTGAGGATTTACTTCATAAGATCCTCTAGATCCAGATACTAATCCTACACTAACTAATCTAGTTAAAGAGTTAGTGAGAGATTGTTTGCATATATTTAACTTATCTATTATAGTAGCTCTGTCTTCAGATGTTATGCGAACTTTTCCTGTATTGTATTCTGCCTTAGAACACATATACACAAGTACTTTTATATCACTTGGTCTAGTTAGTTCACATATTGAATTTAGTCCGTTTAAGAACACCATAAAGAAATCTTGCTTAGTCTTAACTTTAGCTGCAAAGGTTTTCTTTACGGTGGTAACTTCCCCTGTCTCTACTGAAAAACTTTCTTCTATGTGTTGTAATCTAGTCATCTTCTTTTATTTTACTCATCTTCTGCTGTTATTGAATGTACTTCTATCCATTGATTATCAACTAGTACCTCTAGAGACTCTCCTGAGACTCTAAAAGGTACATAGTTAACAAACATTATTTTATTTAAATTTTCCAATTACTTCGTTTTCTCTAATAATAAAACATGGCTCAGTATCTCCTTCAAGTGTAATCTCCATCATTCCTCTAGCATTAATTGCTACCATGTCTCCTTCTGATACAAATTTAACATCTGATCCAGTCACCACTACTTCTAGCTTATCTCCTTTAGAGATGTAGTCTTTACGTAGTTGTGCTTTAGTACTCTCATTAACAAGAGTCTGAATTTCCCAATATGCACTAGGTACTTTGACTAATAAATAAACCCCTTGTGGTTCAAATCCTACTTTACTCATTTCTTCTTAGTTGTTTTCTTAACAGTTTTCTTAACTTCAATTACTTCATCATCTTCACTATCTCCAGCAGGTACTTCAGCTAATGCTGAACCTGATAAGATTAGTTTTTCAGGAGTAGCAGATACTACATCTACTGAATACTCTTTGTTGTCTATTACCATACTTACTTCTTTAGCAAGTCCTTTCTTTTTAAGGTGTGTAATTAAATTACTTGACTTCATATTATTATTCTTTAGTTCATTACAAAGATAGTGAAATAATTTAAAAAGTAAAGTTTTAAATTTACTTTATATAACGTTTGTTATGTTTTGTATAACATACGTTATGTTAAGTATAACGTACGTTATGTTTCAAAGTACTTAAAAATAGGCAATAATCACTGTTTAAACATATGCTAGTTAGGAATACCTTATAGTACTGTTTTATTTCCCCTTCTTATTATATCTATGGTAATAAAACCAATAAATTATTATTTCTATAATTATTTACTTTTCCCGTAATAATTAAAGTTATCATTATGACTTCTATGAATAGTAACCTCATATATTTGAAATATAAAAATACGAGTCACTATAAAAACACCCCCTCCCCTGTCGGGATATTTTTTGCGTTGGAGTTATCGATGGGCATCTACATCAAACCGCCCCCGTAGCATTGGAGAGTCGGCGGGTGCCCGGCTCATTTAACAATTCAAATCAATTTATCATGACTACAGTAGAAAGAACACACACATTAAAAAACGGTAACATTCTTAACACTTTAAGATATGAAACTGTCAAAACAAGAATGAAACGTGAAGTAGTTACTACTAAATACTACACTGTGATAACTAAAGCAGAAGCTGGCCCTTACACAGATGAAGAGGTAGTTGACTTTGACCCTTCGGAATGGAAGGTAGAGGAATCTACTCAAGTAGTAGTAGACTCGGCAGGTAATTCTAAAACATACACTAATAGATTGTTAGTGCTAGAATAGTAGTGGTAGTGCAGTAGCACTACTTCTCTTTCTTCGGCAGTATTTACTGTCACTAAGATTACATCACATAGTAATTATATAGCCTTTTAGCTAAATTACTCTGTGTGTGTCTACAATCACATCACTTATCATTAAGTGTTTGTTAAATCCAACAGGTGTTGGTAGTTTATACGACTATTCGTATTAATATTATGATTTAACCTTACAGGTCTTGTACATAAGCTAGTACATGTAATACCTAAAAGAGCAAGTAGCATTGCAAACTCACTTAGAAGAGTATAAACTTATCACTGATGAGGCTAAGCGAAACATCCTTAATTGGATGTCTGATATAAACCATTTAATACTGCAACTATGCCAACACATAAAGTGAGACATAGTAATTGTTCAACCTGATGAGAAAAGGGTTGAAGGATTATTAGGAACTGGAATGTACGCCAGTGATAGTTGTAGTATTATTAAACTATATAAATATGTATATACTTGTAGATGGTGTATTAAAGAATACATCTAATCTAAGCGCCAAAGCGTTTAATGTTGCATTATCATTTGCTGAAGTTACTACGTTGAATGATGAAGACCAAGAAGCAGTTGATTATTACCATGACATAAAAGGTCAAGGTATTAAGCCATACTGTGACTGTGGTTGCGGTGGTGACAATATCAACTTTGACCTATTCGGAAAAGGGTGCGACATTGTTAATCAGAAATAATAAACAAAGAGGGAAGTAATAGTACCTCTTTATATTAATTAATTAATCATTTAAAATATAATATTATGAACAAGTTTATTTATATTCCTTTGTGCCTTTTATTTTCTTTTTTCTTTCTCTTTTGTATGTTTAACTCTTTTAATATTAGTAGTTATTTATTACATACATTAGGAGAATTTTTATTTATATGTATCTTAATACTATTGTTCTTAGCAACAATAGTACTTTCTAAAATCGAACCTAAATAAATATATTATGAAAACATTATACATACACATTAACAATGATTATGGTGGAGCTTGTAGGGAATTGCATAGAGAATACAAATCAGTTGATGACTTTAAGGCTGATATTGCAAGACTTGAAGCCTTGACTGCAGAAGAGGTCAGACGTGACTATGGTAGCCATCATCCTTTAAGCTTGTCAGAACCTGAATTAGTTGAAATTCAATTAGCTGATGATGAGACTTATCGCATTGATGAATACGATGGGATGGAAAGAATAGAGTTCTACAAGTTAAAACCTATAACCTCAAAATTTGTAAAAATAACTAAAGGTTTCTGATAATTTAATCTAACAATTAACACAATTCAACAAATACTTACATCTATACTGTTACTAGATAGTATAATGTAATAACTTTGTTGAGTTAAAACAAATAAAACTATGAGAAAGTATATTCAAATAAATCTAACAATATTATTAACTGTTATGTTATTAGCAACTACATTTGACATTTATGGCTTTGGCCAGATAATGTATTTATTAATTGGAGATGTATGGCTAACAGTAGCATTTTTAGTAACCTTTTTATCTTTACTTATATTGCCTAATATAGAGACAATTGATTAATTACCTTTATATACGTAGAAGTATATTTTATTAATCAAGAATCATAAACTCATTTGCTTGAAGATAAACAGTATAGTTATAGAAATAATCCCTTAATATTAAAGAATAAGTGAGTTTTGAATCCTCATCTGAGATTCTTATGTAAAGGTGTAAATATAATAAACTACCCTATACAAACTACATTTCAGAGTAGTTGTTGTTTATTGGATGATGTTTTAGGTATAACTTGTAACCTATGCCATAACCTATTGGTAGTGACAAGTAAAAACAAACATTCCACAAGACTGAAGGTGGAGCAAATTTGAGTTGGTGATAGGGAGGGGTAAAATCCTCCTTATTTACTTAGCAATACTCTTTGAACTGTATTCAGTTTTTAGTATATTTATGGTATGAAAAAAATAGATGAAACTTATTCAATAAACACTCAAGGAGCGGTGTTGAATGTAAAAAGGGGAAAAGAATTAAAACATTCTATTATGAATACAGGATACGTAAGAGTGACACTTTATGGTAAAACTAAAGCATTACATAGGTTATTAGCAATAGCTTTTATACCTAACCCTGATAATCATCCAGTTGTAAATCATATTGATGGAAACAAAACTAACAATAATTTAGACAATTTAGAATGGTGTTCTATTTCTTATAATCAAAAACACGCTTACGCTAATAAACTTAGACTGCCTTCTGGTGGCTCTTCAGGTGGGGTAAAACATCCAAGAAGTAAGTTTAATGAACAAGATATCCTTGATATTAAAGAATTAAAAAAGACACATACAAACAAACAAATTGCTGAACAGTATGATTGCCATACTTCTATTATTCAAAGAATAACTAGTGGTAAGTCATACAAATAATTGGAGCAGAGAGTTTTAATGTAATAGGGTTCTGAAAGTTACCCTCTATGATATTTGTAGGACTGCTGTGAGCTAGTAGGAAGTCTATCAATTACATTATTAAAAATAAAACTTATTAATAAATAAATGTAGCAAAGAGTTTTTAATAATATAAAGTAGTGACCATGAAAGATAACCAAATAAACTAAAAGTTCCCCTCGTGGTACATGGATCAGGAACTTAACTACTTTAAAATAACACTGCCTGCAATGTAAGAATTGAGAACAAGGTTTCGCAGTACCCGATAACTGTGGTAGTGTTTTAAACAGAGAGTTGGCGGAATTGGTAGACGTGCTTCTAAGGTTAATTGAAGAGGATTACTATCGACAGTATAGGTCTGAAAATTACAGGTTCGAGTCCTGTACTCTCTACAATTATTAAACATTAAACAAGACTAAAATGGAAGACGAATTAATAACATTCTCTACAGCTAAGTTAGCTAAAGATAAAGGGTTTGATGTAGAAACTGAAAATCAATGGTGGTATGCACTACAAGAAAATGGTGACGTTGACTTACAAGATCATGATAATTACACTAGGAAAGAGGCTTTCTTGGCCCCAACCCAATCATTACTACAAAAATGGTTGAGAGAGGTTCGTGGGTTGAATTTATATATTTCTTTAAGTGGACCAAAACAGATAAGTTGGTATTGGTCTATAAATGATAAAAAGCATCAACTCGGCAGTAGTAAAACATACGAACAAGCTCTTGAAGGTGGGTTATTAGAAGCACTTAAACTTATTAAGATATGATAAAGAAACATAAAATAGTAATGTTGCCTACTGAGGATAACTCATTGTTGGGTGTACATAATAGAAAAGGTTTATTATATGCTAAAAATGAAGGTTGGTGTTATATTGTTAAACATGACTACATACAACCTCAACACCTTTACATACTATCAGATGATGAGATAAAAGAAGGTGATTGGATATATAACAAATCTAGAAACTTTGGTAAGAAGATTTATAAGTGTCAGAGAGTTAGTGAGAGTAACGATGGTTTTCCTTATAAGGTTAGCAACCCTATCAAAGGAGATGAAGCTATGTACTTGAATAGTAGAACATTTAAAGTAATAGCTACAAATGATCCTAAGCTTACTAAAGTTGATGAGATAAGTGGAGACAATGTATGGACTAGTCCTATACCTCAAGTCCCTCAATCACTCATAGAATACTATGCTAAACATAAGCCTGAAGAAGTTGAGTTGGAGTATGAATGTCAAGTAAAAGCTGTAAACTATGGAACTGATAAAGTTAAAAACTATGACGAATGGGCAACTGTAGGTGAACTTAGTTCTTATGGGTTTGTAGGTGTAGAAAGAAGAGAAACACTCAAACTAGTAAACAACGAGATTGTGTGGGTTGAGCCTGATAACGAACTTAACCTTGCAACAAATAAGTTCTACATGGAGAGAGCAATGAAAGTACCTGTGTCAGTAGAGGAAAAACTATACACTCGTGAAGAGCTTGAAGGGTTTGCATTTCATACTGCACAAATTTGTCAAGGTATGAATGATTTAGAAATAGAACAATGGATTAATGAAAACTTATAATTATGAAAGTAAAAGCAAAGTATAAATTCAAAGTACATAAGAAAAGTAAGAAAGGTCTTACTTGGGAAGAATCTAAGGCTTATTGTGAGTCATTAGGAAATGGATGGAGACTTCCTACTAGAGTAGAACTTCTACTCATGTATGAAAATAAAGAAGAAATAGGCGGTATTGATATTGGTTACTATTGGAGTTCTGCGGAGAACGATAACGACGATGCGTGGGTTCAGAGCTTCACCAATGGCTACCAGTTCAACCTCATTAAGAACGGTACACTTTGTGTTCGCCCTGTTAAAGATATAAATTAATTAGATTATGGAAAAGATTAAAGAGATACATGATAAAGGATATTTAATATCTTCATTTAAAATGAATGGTCTTGTGACTTTACGAATTAGTGATGTTAATACTTACATTAATGGATTTGTAGATCAAGTAACTGAAGAAACTCTTGAAGAATGCATTAATGTAATGCACAATAAATTAGAATTATGAATAATATAACAATATCTAGTGAAGACTTATTAGACTTTATAAATTTACAAATTAAATAAATTATCAGCTATGAAAGAAAAAGATTACGGTTCAATAATACTAGCAATAACAATCATAACAACAATAGTGTTGTTATTAATTAAATTATAAACAGTAGTAAAATCAGTTTTACATTATCCCCTTAGAAATGAGGGGATATCTTATTTAAAAATAATATGAATAACGACAACAAGAAATACAACGGTGACAAGCATAGACATATGAAAATGTGTAAATCTATTTGGAATAGATGTGATAAAGTATCTTTATTAAATACAGGACAAGTAGATAACAGATTATCTAGAGCAATGAATGCTCCTAGTCCTATGACTGACTCTGAATGTGCAGATGCTATTGCACTAGGTAAAGATGTAAGAGGAGGATATGTAGTATAATGGAAGATTGTCAATTTTGTAAAGGAACTGGTATAAATCCTTCAGGAAGAATAGATGACCCTTGTCCTTATTGTAAAGGTACAGGAGTAACTGAAACTATTGAAGACATAGTATGGGATGAAGATCCATACATGGATTGGGATGAATACGAAGAAAATACATAATAAAATGAAACATTTTGTAACAATGGGGCAAGAACATGTCCATTCAATAGACGGGATGACTATTGATAAAGATACAGTAGTAAGATTCGATGTAGCTACTGTAGGAGGAGGAAGACGTAAAGCATTTGATTATTTCGGTCAAAGATTTAGTATGGAATACTCTGAAAAAGAATGGAATGAAGATTACATGGATCATTACCCAGGAGGTTATGTTGACTTGTAAAATAATAATGATGGCAATGTTCATAATATTTATGATAATTGTCATGAGAAAAATCATTAATCATTTATACGTAGAGTCTATATGTGATATCTATTACTTAAAAATAGTAAGAGATGGAGCAGATATAGAAAGAATGCACTTTATAATAAAGAGTAAATATGATATAATGATTTCTTATAAAATAATAATAATGTTAAACTATAAACTGAAAAAGGAAAATGACAGAAGATCACTTTAAATATAGAGAGAAAATGAGAATCTTAAACGTATTGCTTAAAGTAACAGGAGCTGTCATAGGAATATTCAGTATAGTAATGTTATTAGTGATACTAAAACATTTACAAATAAATTATATAGTACCAACAGTATCTTTAATGATGCTATTGTTTGTACGATTTGTAATTGTAGAGATTAGAGAAGAGGTATCATTTAAGATAGAAACAGAAAAATGGAAATGTGAATTAGAACAAATAGATAGACATGAAAAGAATAATAATATTATTATTAGCAATCGGGATGATCGCTTGTAAGAAAGACGAAGAAATAATAGTTTCTCCAGAAGCAAAAAGAACAACTAACCCTAACAGTGTTGAAGGAGGAGAATGGGTGTATATTGGATTTCAAATAGATAACTATAAAATGGAATATCATACAATATATGAAAAAACAGTTGTGTTTACTGATAGTACTCAAAGTACTTATGCAGATGGAGAACATAGACATACTTATCGTTTTACATGGCAAACTAATGATGAAAGAACAGATAAGAGTGATACAAGAATCTATATAGAAGAACCTACAGGTAATAACTATTACGATCTTAAAGTACAAAATGATACAATGAAATTACGTGTATATAATCGTTTTGATAAAGGATACGATTTATTCATAAGAAGATAATAAACCTAAAAGGAAGAGGGTTAAATCTCCCATTTACTAAATTTAAATATAAATATTATGTCAAGATTAACAGAAGAACAAGCACTAAGAATATGTAACGCAAAAAGTATTATTCCAGCACCAGGTGTATACAGAGTAAAATGTACAATCACCACTCCTTATTTAAAGAACTTAAGTAACGGTGTTAAACAAGTAGCGATTGCCAATTTTAATTGCAAAACTGAATATCATGATGAAGCATCTGTAACATTATTCTCACAAGGTGATTATGATGAAGCTGCAAATCAAGGAATGAGTTATTCAGTATTAGAGGGTGGATTCATGCCACTGCGTGGTCAGATGGTAGATGTTGTAGTAGAAGAAGTTACAACATCTAACGGTATTACAGGTTTATTTATTCAGTCAGTGACTGGAGCACCTGTTCAAATACCAAAAACTAACAGCGTAGAATCTTTCCTAGCTCGTGTCAACGGTGAAGTAGCTGCTCCTGTGGAGATAGTTACTGCATTTGAAAAAGATCCGGCTTAAAACCAACCTATGAGAGAAGGGATTTTCTCATAGGTACTATAAATTTATAGTATAGTCCATTAATGCTATAAAGGGAGTGACTAGATAATAGTAGTGAAACGTAGTTGTTCAGTTTAACCTACAAATTAAATTAAATTATAAACACTTTGTTTATGTTTTTTTATCAATAACCCTCTTATATTAATTTATAAGAGGGTTTCTTAAATAACGGTTTGGCTATGATTAGTAAAATTTAAACACGAACAAATAAATTATTAACCTACATTGGCTTTTGTTAATTATAGCCTTTGTTATAAACTTTAAACAGATGACTGAGAACGGATTTTACTTTGTTATATTCCAAGACAAAGTAACAATAGCAAGACACATTAACGGAAGTTGGACAATGTGTGGAAATGTAAATACATACACAAATGATGACTTTGAAAACATAGACTACAATAACCCTGTTTATTGTTTATAACGTTAAATATATGAATAGTAAAAATTACGGATTATGGAAAAAGAAATTAAAGACCTAGAACAAGAAATACAAAAAGAAATTTGGAGATTACAAATGTGCGACTATGTAACAGAAGGTTCTTATATAACCTTACACCAAATGCAGAAAGAACTTAAAGAACTAAAAAGTAAGTAATTTTTATTATTTATATATAGTGTTGTTGTGTCGTTTTAATGCAATACAATGTTTGGATATGAACCGTAGCTAAGTAGAACGAATTTTAAAAACTTAAATAAGCCCTAATGATATGGTTTATAGCCCTTGTTAGGCATTTTTAATTATGAAAAAAGAAAAAACAATTGTTCATAGGGAGCTTATTACGCTTTATTCTAAAAAACATAATGTGAGTCACAATGTTGCTTGTGATTATATTGGAGAAGAAATATTTGAAGGTAGACATACTATTGAAAGTGTAAACTCTGAGTTTGATGAAGATTCTGGCGAATATTCAAGAAGAGGTTGGAGGTTCTTAAACGAGTTTATGGCAGAAAATAATTTGGATAATATAGTTGTCATCTAATTGTGCCTAAGTTGCGTATAAAATAAATAAAATTAATTAAAATGAAACAATTTATAAAAGATGTATTAGTGCAAATGCACAGAGAAACCACCACCGACAAATACGGACAAGTGGGTAGAAGTAATTTTACACCAAGTTTATTTGGTGACAGAAAGGAAGAGGTTGAACAATATTGTAAAGAAAACGAGGGTGTTCTTCAATACTCTACCTACGGAGCAAGTTATGGTACTTACAAGGCATTTACTATTGAAGATGCTGAAATTAGAAAAGCGTGTAGTGAAGAGTTGAGTAAAAACGAAAACTACCTTAGAAATGTAAACTCTTGGTAGCATTACACACAACACCCGTATATAAAAAAGCATAATGAATAAATTAATAAAATACATTTTCAGGTGGCAATTAAGCACACCAATACTTGCAGTAATACCATACTTACTAATTAACTACAATATTACTAACTTCTGGATAACTGCAATAATATCTAATTTAATAGGTTCATTGATATTCTATAAGGTGGATAAGGTAATATTTAACAATAAATAAATAATAATATGAAAATAGTGTATGATACAGAAGTATTTCGTAATTACTTCTGTGCTGTATTCTTTGATACAGTAAATAAAAAGATATTAGTATGGGAGAAAGCTAAGAGAAATGTACCGTATACAAGTAAACAGTACAAATGTAATGATAAAAAATACCCTGTAGTATATTCTAATGACATAAAATTATTGTTAAAGATTAGTAAATATGAGCTAATAGGGTATAACAATCATAATTACGATGATGTAATGTTAAATGCAGCACTTAAAGGTGCAGGGAATTTAGAATTGTATAAACTAAGTAAGAGTATAATAAATGGTACAATAGATTGGAAGTCTAAGCGTAACTCATTAAATACTATTGACCTCATGTCTATGTTAGCTAGTTCTAAATTACGTGTAAGTTTAAAACACTTACAAGTAACTACTAAGTGGTATAATGTAGAAGACTTTGAATGTGATTGGGATGCTGAATTACCTGAGACAGAGTTTAACTCATGCATTGACTATTGTATCAATGATGTATTGAGTACTAATCACATTGTAAAATTAAAAGCTAAAGACTTTGAATTACGTGAGAAAGTATTAGATAGATATAGCTTAGATTGTCGTAGTAAAGATGGTGTTAAATTAGGAATAGAGATATTATCTGATTTAACAGCTAAGAGTATGGATATACCTCTTAAGCAATTCAAACTAAAAGATAATGAAGAGAAAGTAATTAAAGTACTTAATGTATGTGATTTAATTGAGCCTTTTATTTCATTTAAAAGTCCAGAAATGAAAGCATTACTATCGTATATGAATAAAGCAATTATTGATCCTGGTAAAGATGAGAAAGATTCTTATTTTTCATACAGATTAATATATAATAATACTATATATGATATTGGTGCAGGAGGTTTGCATGCATTCAGTGAAGGTGAAATACTTAAACCCCGGGAATCTGAGTTATTATATCAATCTGACGTGGGTTCATATTATCCAAGTCAGAAGATTAAGCTTAAATATGCACATAGACTAGACCCTCATTTTAACAAAGCTTATACAACTACTTATGACGGTAGGAATGAAGCTAAGAGAATAGGAGATAAAGTTGAAGATGCTACATTTAAGCTAAGTAATAATGGAGTTTATGGTAATTACAATAATAAGTATAGTGCATTCTATTCTCCTGAAACAGCATTTAAAATATGTATTAACGGTCAATTAATGTTATTAATGTTAGTTGAATGGTTAGAAGAAGCAGAATATAATGTAGTAGGAGCTAATACTGACTGTGTAGAAGTATTTGTACCTAAAGATAAGAAAGAAGAATACATTGCTATATGTACTAAGTGGGAAGAGTTAACTAAAATGACACTAGACCATGAAGCATTTACAGCTATTTACAGATTATCTTGTAATCATTATATAGGATTATATGCAGATGATGAAGGTAATCAGTTATATGATAAAACATCAAATAAACCTTACTTTAAAGAGAAAGGTAGTATGGTAGTTTATCCAGATATAATTAAAGGCTTTAGTTATCCTGTAGTAGCAATCGCTGTTCAAAAGTACTTTATAGAAAACATACCTATTGAAAAGACTATAAGGTCTCATGTAAATACAGATATGTATGCAATATTAGATTATTGTATGACTATAAAGTGTGGAAAAGATTATAAGATGATGTGGGGAGAAGATAAGCAACAAAAAACAAATAGATATTATGCCAGTAGAGCAGGTAAATATTTATTTAAAGTTAAAGGAAATAAAGTATCAAATGTACTAGCTGATTCTCCTGTAATAATGGCTAATAAAATAACTGCAAACACAATAATAAATAAAGCAGAAATAAATTACCCATTTTATACGAATAAAGCAAGAAAATTAATAACTCAAATAGAAGGAACTGGACAATTAGACTTATTTAAACAATAAAATTATGTTAACTGAAATAATAAAAAAGAGTATACATGAAGAGAGAGATGCAAAGATAAGCATATATATTAATGATACAAGTACAGTATCTAATTACTTACTTTCACGTAAAATAATTAAGATGATGAGTAGTGAACTAAAGGGATATTCTTTAGGTGAAGACGTTGATAATTACTTAATTACATATACTGACAATTTAAACAAGAATCAGCTAATAAAATGTTATGATTTAATTAAAGAAAAAGGAGTAATTAAAATGTTAACTACTATCAATGATACTAAGGATAATTACTTACTTAAATTAATATATTCATGAAGACATTACTGGGTATACCACTTAATAAGATAGATAGACTTAAATACATGATGCAACTTAGAGTTGTAATGATGTGGCTACATAAAGGTGCAAGAGGTACTATTGAATTAGCAACAGGTGTAGGTAAGTCTATCGTTGCGTGTTTAGCAATGAAAAAGATTGTTAAATCAAAAGGGAAAGGTACTTTTATAGTAGTCGTCCCTACTAGACAATTAAAGTCTCAGTGGGAAAGTATTCTTACTGCATTTAATTTGATAGATTATACAGAAGTGTTAGTAATAAATACAATAGCTCTTAAGGAAAATAAGTATGTTGTTGATTTATTAGTAATTGATGAGATTCATATGATGGCTGCAGATAAATTCAGTACTATATTTACTAAAGTTAAGTATAAATGGCTAATGGGTTTAACTGCAACTATTGATAGAATGGATGGAAAAGAGTTGCTTATTAAGAAATATGCTCCTGTAGTGTATAAAGTAACACAGAAACAAGCTATTGAGAATGGCTGGATTAACGATTTCGTAGAAATTAACTGTCCTGTATATCTCAATAGAAATGAAGTAGAACAATTAGAATCTATATCTAAGCAAATTAGATATTATACTGGTAAGTTTGGAGATTTTACCGCAATGCGAAACTGTATTAATTTAGGAAACGCAACTAACTTCGCTCTTAATTATTATCCAAAAGAGTCTTTAAATGAGAAAGCCAAAGAAATCCAGCGAGATGCTGCACAAGGGCAAAGATACATTTCTAAAAGACAAGAGATATTGTATAAGAATAAAGAGAAAGTTACAGCAACAGTCGATATTATCGATGAGTTTAAGTTAAAAACAATTACATTTTCTCAAAGTACAGAATTTGCAGATGAAGTAAAGTATTCTTTAGGTGCCAAAGCAGTAGCTTATCATAGTAATTTAGAATCCAAGAACAGGAAAGTCGAGAAGACTAAGACTTACAAGACTTTGAAAAGTGCTAGTAAGTTTGCAAGTGGAATTGGTGGTAAAATACGTGAGCGTAATGACTCCTATGAAGTGTATTGGAAAGAAGTAAAGAGAATTGGTGTAACTACACTTAAGAAAGAAGCTCTATCACACTTTTCTAGTAACAGACATAAAGAGAGAGTTATATGTACAGCTAGAGCTTTAGATCAAGGTTTTGATGTACCTGATGTTCAACTGGGTGTCGATGGTAGTAGGACAAGTAACCCTACTCAACATACTCAAAGAACAGGTAGAGTAGCAAGGAACCATACTTATAAAGATGGTACAGAGAAACAATCAGTCTATATTAACCTTTTTATCCCTAATAGTAAGGATGAATACTGGTTAAAGGCATGCCAAAAGAACTCCACTAATGTCATTACAGTAGATAATCTTAAAGAATGTAAAGATTTGATACGTAAGATATTAAAAATTACTTAAACATGTTGCAGCGTTTAACAATTAAACGAAGAACACATGTTATTTACAGTAGAAGAAGATTTAAAGTTTTGTAAAGAGTTAGAGTTAACTCCTTACCAATTAATGCTTATTAAAATGTTGATTAAAGACCCGTCTCTAGATAAGCCGGATTGGAAGAAGAAGTCTTATAAAATGTCAATGGAATTTCAACATGTTTGTGGTGGTATTCCTCCTCTTGAATTAGCAGACCTAATAACAAGAGAAATCATAATAGATTGCAATGACATAGGCAACATTTTCTATGACTATCTAGAGGTATCTAAAGAGTTTTACAATAAGTTCAGTTTAAAAGTATATCCAATGAGTGCTCAATTGTATGATGCATACCCAACTCAATTTGAGAATAATGGTCAAACATTCTTCTCTCGTACTTCTGCTCCTGAAGATATTGCTGTAGAATACATGAAAGCAATAAGAAAGGATGAAAATGAGCATAAGAAGATACTAGAAGATTTGAAATGGGCTGTGGATAATAAGCTTATTAAGCTAGGACTTAAGAAATTTGTAACGTCTAAATACTGGGAAACTATAAGAAAACTTAGAAATAAGCATGTAAACGCAAATTCAAATGCAAGAATCATTTAAACCGTTAAAGAAGAAAAATTCAAAAGTAGTAGCTGCTGAGAATAGAGAATATGTAAGGCAGCGTAAAAATGGAGAGATAACGTCAATGAAAACAAAGTTTTCTAAATTAAACAACTGTTTATTAGGAGGCATAGAATTAAACACAATTACCTGTATTGCTGCAATGAGTGGCGCAGGTAAAAGTACTCTATCTAAGTGTATAAGGGATAGTTTTACAGAGTTCAATGAAGAGCAAAAATTCAAGCAATACATATTTAATTTCGAGATGATTAGTCATCAACAAATAGCTAGAAGTATTATAACAGAATCAGAGATAACAATGAAAGAACTCTATTCTGTAAATGAACCACTGTCAGACAAGACTTATGATGTATTAGGTAGGTATTATGAAAAACTATCAGAACGAGATATTGATTTCATTGATGTAGCAGGTAATGCTAAGATGATATGTAATTCAATACTTCATTACTGGAAAACAGAATGTAAACAAGATAATAAAACATTAATATATGAAATAGACCATGTAAAATTAGTAAAGAATAGAGAAGGGCAGAAAGAACGTGAAATGATTGAGGATTTAATGATAGGTCTAGTTGATGTAAAGAAGAAGATACAAGAAGCCGGAGGTAATACAATAGGTATCGTTCTTTCTCAACTAAACAGAGACATTAAAACTGTAGATAGGATTAAGAATGCAGAGATGCATATACCTGATGCTAGTTGTTTATTTGGAGCAAGTGCTATCGAGCAATGTGTAGACCATATATTAGTTGCTCATTTACCAGCTGTATTAGGTTTAGAATCTTATACTACTCTTAAACTACCTGTCAAATATAAAATCGATGAAGTAGAGTATATGTTACCCTATTTTCATTTAATAAAACAACGTTCTGGTGAGTCGAATCTTACTATTCCAATGTGGAACAAATTGAAGTATTTCAACTTTGACGAGATGGAAAGTAATATATTTAAACAATTACATTCTGACTTTGAAACAGATGAAAGAACTCCAACAGTAAATTTTAAACAACAAACCTTATTTTAAAGTGAGCGAATTAATTGCAATTGTAGGCCCAAGTGGTTCAGGAAAAACAAGATCTCTAATGGGTCTTAATCCTAAAGAAACATTAATCATTTCTATTACTGGTAAGAAAATACCAATGAAAGGATTTAAAAGTAACTATAGTGCTGTATCATCAGATGGTACAGGAGGTAATTATTATCATACAGATAAATTTGATAAGATTATCAAAATGTTAAAGTTCTTTAGTGAGAAAAGGAAAGACATTAAGAATGTAGTAATTGATGATTACAATTACATAGGTGCATTTGAGTATTTCAAGAGAGCGAGTGAGTCTGGCTTTGGTAAATTTGCTGAAATAGGTCAGCATATCGCTAATCCTCTCATTGAAGCTTCTAAATTAAGAGATGATCTTAAAGTATTCATCATTAATCATGACGAAACAATTACTGAAGATTTCAAACCTTTCCGTAAGATGAAGACTATCGGTAAATTAGTAGATAACTCTCTTACAATGGAAGGTTTATTTACTATTGTATTGTTTACTGAAATTAGAGTAGGTAAAGATGATAAGAGACAGTATGGTTTCATAACTAATTCAGACGGTAGTACAAGTGCTAAGAGTCCTGAAGAAATGTTTGAAGAATTTATACCTAATGATTTAGGAGAAGTAGTAAAGAAAATAGATACATACTACGAGTAATCATTTAATAGTTTAAAATAATTAATAATAAATAAATAATAAGAATATGTTTAATTTTGCAGATTTAGAAAACGTTACAAACAAAGTATTAGATAACTCTCACGTAAGAGTATTCTCTAACAATAAAGTTAGAATTGGCTTTGAAGGAAGAGAAGTATTAGGATTATCTGGTACAAGAAAAGTGTTAATTCTTAAAAACACTTCTACTAAAGACTTATACATTGCTTCTGTTGATTCAGAAAGTACTGAAGGTAGAAAAGTAAATTCATCTGGTGAATTTGCTAGTCAATTAATCAGCTCTTTATTAGGTAATAAAGGAGCTGAATGGAAGATTGTAGGTGAAGGTGAAGAACATCCTCTAACTAAAGATAAATACTTTAAACTAGAAGAAGTAATTAAAGAGATAGAGGTGGAAGATGAAGTAGAAGATGAAGTTGAAGCAATAACACAAGATTCTATAGAACTTCAAGAAGTAATAATTGAAGCAGAACCTGAGAATATTTATCAGACTGTTCATAATGAGATTTCATTAGAAGACTAAAAATAGCTCAACCAGCTATGTATTAATTAAGTAAATAAATAAAAAGTAAAAGTTATGTTTTCATTTGATCAAGTAGAAGAAGTAAAATCAAACAGTGTTTTAAAGCCAGGTATTAACATTCCGGTTAAGTTTCAAAAAGCAGAATTAGCTGAGTCTGGTGATTTAGATTTATATTTTGTAGGTGCTGATGTTAATAATGCAGGGTCATTTAAGCCTAGATACTGGGCTAACAATCTAGACCCTAATGATGAGAAATATAAAGAGTGGAAAGAGAAAGCAGTTAAGGAGCAACTTATGCAAATCTTAAGTGCATTCATGGATAAGAAAGATATTCAAAAGATATCAGGTAATAGTGTAGCTGAATGGTTTAACAATATAGCTATTGCATTAAACACTGCAAAGACTGATATTGGAACTAAAATTAAAATCATTTATTCTGGTACTGAAGAAAAGAATGTAATGTTCCCTAATTACGGTTCTGTAATATCTACTGAGTTTTTCCCTAGAGGATTATCTTTAAGCGATAAGAAGAATGATTCTGGCATTCCTTATGACAGAGTTCTTCCAATGTCTGAATATGGTGTTTCACCAGATGAAGATGATGATGTTATATCAATTAACGAAAGTGAAGATGCTCCGTTTTAATGTACAGTTTTGTTGAAATAACAAAAGAATATATACTAAGTAGAACCTCTCAAGAAGAAATTTTTGAGAGGTATCTTGGTATACCTGTTGAGTATAAGATAATGTTTAAATCTCCATTTAGAGAAGACAGAAATCCTACTTGTAATTTCAAAAAACATCAATCCGGAGTAATAACCTTTAAAGATTGGGCCGGTCATTTCTATGGAGATTGTTTTAATGTAGTAGAATTAATATTTAATTGTAGTTACTATAAAGCATTAGATAGGATTGCTATTGACTTTAACTTAAAAGATGGAGAAGTTGTAGAAATTATTGACTTTAAAAAGTTATCAATTCCTCAAGAAATTAGAGTAATTAAGATTAAGAAAAAAGCATATAAAGATAGTGACTTGGAGTATTGGAATAGCTTTGGAATATCCATAAAGACTTTAAATAATTATAAAGTAGTACCTGTAGAATATGCATGGTTAGATGATAAGATAATATATTCTCATAAAGAGAAAGATCCTTGTTATGCTTATAAATTTGGTAAAGAATATAAGTTATATTTCCCAATGCGTACTAAGTATAGATTCTTAAATACTTATAAAGGATTACAAGGATATGATCAATTACCAGAATGGGATGATCTTATAATTATAACTAAGTCTCTTAAAGATGTAATGTTATTAAATCAATTTGATATTTCTGCAATTGCACCTTCAAGTGAAGCTTGCATATTAACTGAATTAGAATTTGAAGACATCTCCAGTAGAACAGATAACTTACTTAGTATGTATGATTGTGATAGAACAGGATTACATTCAATGTGGCAAATGAGAAAGATTTATGGAATTAAACCTATTATATTTACTAATGGTAAATTTGGAACAAAAGATTATGGTGGTAAAGACCTTACTGACATTGCTAAAAACAAAAGTGTCAAAGAAGCAGAGAAACAATTAAATGAATTATTATGGTTGGTGATGAAAATGACTTAGATAAATTTATAGATCAAAATGGTAAAGTAGCTAAGAAAGGAGATTACGTTGTATTCGGACAATATCATGAAGTATATTGTGGTAAGATAATAAAGTGTTATAGGCGTGAAGTAACATTACAGATGAGCAAGCACTTTACTCGCAAAGTAAGTTTAAATTCATTTAGATATTCAGTAATAATAAATAAAAATATAGTATGGCTATTCAAGAAATAGAAAGAAAAGAAGCAGTAGGTACCAAAGGAGGAAGACGTAAGATTGACTCAGCTGCTGAAGGTTTAGTTATGGACATTGTCCAAGCTCAGCAGTACCAAAAACCAATAGAAAGTACAGTAAGAGAACTTACAGCCAATGCAGTAGATTCTCAAAGTGAGAAAGAGAAAGCAATTGAGATATTATCAGGTAAATCTGATTCATCAAAGTACTTTATTAAGAGAGAAGGAGCGTTATACAAAGATTCTAAATGGGATCCTAGTTATTATGATGTAAATTCATTCAGTAGTAAAACTAATGTAGAATTAATATACAGATCAGAAGAAGGTACTGGTAGATGTGATTCATTTATAGTTCGTGATTACGGTGTAGGTATAGGTAAGTCTAGATTAGAAGGTGTATTAAGTATTGGTTATTCTACTAAGAGAAATAGAACTGACAGTCTTGGTGCATTTGGCCTGGGTGCTAAAGTAGGTTTATCTACTGGTTCTGACTATTATACGTTAACTACTGTATACAATGGTTATAAATACAAGATTAAAGTATTTAGTCGTAAGATTAATAGTGTTATAGGTGCTTTTAATTTAGATACAGGAGAAGAAAACTCTCCTTATGAATTTAGTGACGGATATGTTATCTATGGAGAAAAGACTGATGAATTAAACTATACTGAAATAGTAGTACCTACTCTTAAGCATCATAAGAATGACTATATCAATGCAGTTCGTACTCAATTACTATACTTTAATAACGTTAAATTTCTAATCGAAGAATATGGATCTTCTTATGAGTATCAGTTTAAAGCTGATATTATATACAACTCAAAAAACCTTATTGTTTCAAACAACTCACCATACTCTAAACCTCATGTGGTCATTATTAAAGGAGGTAATAATGTAGAAACTCAAACAGGAGTATGCTATGGTTATATTGACTTTAAGGAAATGGAACTTGAGCAAATGTATGGTGATGTAGGAATTAAATGTCCTATACGTCAAGTAATGGAAGGTGAAAATGGAGAAGAAATTGTTATAAGTGAAGGGGTAGATGTTGTTCCTTCTCGTGAATCCGTTAGATGGACACCTGCTACTAGAGATTTCTTAAAGTCACAATTTAAACAAGCTCAAGTAGAAGCTAGTTTAATAGTTGAAGAAAAACTAAAAGATACAGACCTTATTAAATGGTTAGACTCTTGTAGAGGAATTAAAAGTGGAGTAGGTGGAACTGTGATAAGTAGACTAAGTAGAATTGTAGACTTAAACTCACTTAAACCTAAGTTTAATAATAGTCAATTAGAATTTGACCAGCTTAGTAAATTCTTCAATGCTTTCCACGTTACTAGAAATAGGAAAGTTCAAGAAAAAGGAGAACTTAAGATTAAGTCAGAAGAAGTTACTAATTGGAATAGTTTTAAATTTAAAAATGTATTCATTAAAGATAAATCTTTCGATAAAGTAACATCATTATATATTAATGATACTATTGAG
>Ga0209092_10001376_pt1 | contig 23792 bp, 23 predicted proteins | sample FraStrMetagenome_FD_187446 | JGI IMG/M metagenome (GOLD analysis project Ga0209092, IMG submission 187446) | Marine eukaryotic phytoplankton communities from Arctic Ocean - Fram Strait ARC3M Metagenome (SPAdes) (version 2) | ecosystem: Environmental > Aquatic > Marine > Oceanic | place: Fram... | reverse complement strand
TATTGTGATCAACATTCGATCAAAGAATTTATCATTCCCGACATAATGACTTACGACCATCCACATCGAGAAAGGTCTGGACGGGTGATACTACAAAGACGAATTTTCGAGGTGAAAACGATGCGAGAAGATAGTCGTATGAATAAGTATAATCCTCGTAACCCCAATAGAAGAGCCGCGGAGAAGAGAGTTGCAGAGATTGAAGCTCACTATACGAGACGAGCTAAGAGGTTAGATGCCACTTTTACAGCTGGTAACAATTCTAATCCATTCCTAAGTGCATATAAGTCCTACGGTATAAATGAAATTGATTCGCTTGTAGTCGGTCATTTTGGTGAAGTAAACAAAGTATTCAAGCAATTTGCTCCTTAGCGAAGGTAGCCGTAGAATCACAAGAAGCAGGAAACATAACTCCTGCGGCATTTAGAGTGAAAGCGACTGACAGGAAAGATGCTTCCACGATATCTTCAGCTTCGAGTTCGTCGGTGACAGTTTCCGATCGTGTTTCGCTTTCAATCAGGCACTGAAATTTGCCGAACGAACCTTTATTTAGGTGCTTCCACGATATCTTCAGCTTCGAGTCCGTCGGTGACAGTTTCCGATCGTGTTTCGTGCTCAATCAGGCACTGAAATTTGCCGAACGAACCTTTATTTAGGCGAATAGTCTTTACAATGGATTCGAATCTCAAATGGTAACTTTCCAAGCTCTCATTATCCTGCATCTTCGTGGAATAGAACTTGCATAGGAGATTAAACATCGAGACGTACACGTTTACGTTTCGGCTTACGCCTGATATCGCCTTTTTGAACTCTTGAAGTAGCCACACCGTGTCCCGCTCTTCCTTCCTTCCAGGGTAGTCCCGGTGGCCTTTGACTTCGACTTTAAGGGCGTCAAAGCACTGTGCCCATATCAGGTCATAGAGCTTGTTTATATTATTACGCACCGTCCTCTGACGCTGTGAGAATATCTTCATAATCTCCTGAAATAATGTCGTGATCGATTCCAGCATGTCCTCTTCAATATCATTCTCCGATTCGTAACCGAACTCTAGTATAATGTTCTTTTTCGATGGTATTGCTCTTAATAATGGCGGCATCGGATCTTTGAAAGGGTCTGTAAGAATTGGATCCAAGTCCGCTGCCTCTTGGAAGGTCGTGCCGACGTGGGTAGCTACTGCCTCTAGGAACAAAGTAAACTGTTCAGGGTTCTGAGACGCTTCTGACTTTGTTTTCAAAACAGGGAGTCTATAATCACTTCCATTATCGTGCCTCTCCTTCATGGTCAAGGTAAAAGTAGTTTTAGAATGATTTTAAATTAAGTTAATGTTGAAAGAAAGAGGGATCAACGTGACTTATGTGGGCGTTACTCACGCAATCGTCTGTCATATGATTCCTCTCTCTCAAGTGTATACACAGTAGGAGTTGAGTGATCGCATCGGATGATCTATTAACATAAATTTCCAGCAGTAGCAAAATAACTTCGCGTTAACTTAATTTAATGGTTATTTACAAAATGCAGTAGTGAATCATGTAGGTAAACATAGGAAAAAATAACACATGATTGCGCCAAGATCAAACCAAGACATAAACGATAAAAAGATGAACACAAAATGTGATTGGCATTAAGAAAAAGGATAATTTCTTTCGATTGGTGATCGGGGGACACACAAATACGTTAAGAAAAGAACGAGATACGCGAAACGACACGGGCAGGGACAATAAGAGGGGAGCAGGACCGAACAAGATCAACCGGGATCACAAAAATAAAATTGCCCCATACTTATGACTTTCACCTCCTCATAAGAATAAAATTCGTTCCTTACTTATGGCTTTCACCCTTCTTCACAATGTCCACCGATGAAAGTTTTCTGTTCTCCATGGATTCGTCATTCGATAATTCCACTACAAAAAGAAGCTGCAACTCAGGCAGCATGCGCTGGAAATACTAGAGGATACCATTCAGAATATGGGAACTCGTGGTTCAATAACAGGGAAAACGATGACGCGTATTATATCTTTCGATCATATAACAACTGCTACTACTCCTCTTCCGAAGCTGTAACCGACGAAGAGGATGAGTTATAACTACAAAGTAATTTATACCAAAAGCATACAGTTTAAAAAAAAATATGTAAATTACAGTCGGTGAGCTAAATAAGACAAAATGCAATAATCACAGCAGCCAGCTAATGACTCATTTTTCACAAGTTAACATGTCAAATATAAATTAGAAAATAATCTGAAGGTAGTTATTTTTGAAAAATCAAATGTAATTTTCCTTAAGGGCAATTGTACGAAAACGAAACCTTGCACTTAAACGGCAGTTGTAACAACTTAATGACCCATTGCTTGGATCAAGCGAAGTATCCATAGTAAGCGTGCACATTTGGCGATGCAGCTCCTAAAATTTTAATTCAGCTACAAACAACATCCGATCACAAATCATTAACAAATGTGTTGGAAGGCCCAGCTTGTTATATAACAAGAATGTCTGATTGCACAGTACTACTTGGTTATTACATTTGATCCGACATCATCTACATGTTCATCTCCTACAGAGAGTAGTCCCTTGAGAAGAAACATGACTTATTAAAAGGATTTTCAATGAGGAATGAGGAGTATGTGTACGCGCTGCGCGCTTCTATCTGTGTGAGATACATGTGTACGTAATATGAATACGCGTGTACTCGTACCTCGAACGCATCTTTCATACAAATAAACGTTTACATGTGCATTCCCATCTTCTCTTTACACATGTGCATAAAAATTTTACCTAAAAAACTACCGGTAGAGTCATTTCAAATTTCAACAAAATGATGATGAATAGAACCCGTCCAACATCCATCCACATCCACACCCCCCGAACTTACATTCACACAGTACTCCTACTAATACTACTCGCAGATAAATTAGGAGCTTCTATGCAAACATGCGATGCCAACGGAGTATGCACCGAACATGAATGTAAAGATGCTCACGTACAATGTTCTACTTGGGCGGATTTGGGTGAATGCAATGCCAATAGAGGTTATATGTCCATGAATTGTGCTGCCTCGTGTGGTTTTTGCATTGAGGAATCGTCCGATCTGTATTCGTTCAAGTGAGTGTTTTAATTTTTTTAGCTTTTGGATTTTTTGGAATTTTCGTAGATGTTATTTATTAATTTATGTATGCTATTTTTGGATGTGACTGGTTGGTTTTTATCCAGTCCGATGCACGCCAATTCGTATGGAGTTACTCAGAGGAATCCGGATGCGCCCGAGACTAGTTTGGAGTATATGAAATGGAAGCGAACGATGTTTGAAATGGAGGAATATATGACCAAAACAGTTCCAAACGATGTAGTTTTATCTCGTGTTGCTTCACAGTGTAAGAATGCTCATGAGTTGTGTGCGTTTTGGGCTGGTGAAGGAGAGTGTGATGTCAATCCGGGGTATATGCTTATCAACTGTGGTCCGGCGTGTGCGAGCTGTTCTCAGTTGGATATTGACACGCGTTGTTCGTTTACTCCTGATGAGTATCCGGATGCTTACGAGCCTGGTGATATGGATGATATGTTTTACAGTATTGCCAATGGTATGTGGGATGAGCTGAAGCCGGTAATTCACTCTGCTCCAGAAGACTATCACGAGAAGCGTTTTCATAATACCACTAGTGTTATTGACCATAGTAATGTTTTATTGGGTGGGCCGTGGATCGTAACATTTGAAGAGTTCCTGTCGGAAACTGAGGCAGATCGGATGGTAGAGCTAGGTTATGCCGAAGGCTTTAAACGATCGACCGATGTTGGACAAAAGAAAGTTGATGGTACACACGAAAATAAAGTTAGTACAGGAAGGACTAGTGAGAATGCTTGGTGCCTTTCAGATATTTGTGTAAATGATGAAATTAATACGATTGTGTCTGATCGTATTGCTAACGTGACACGCATACCTGTATCGTATTCTGAAAACTTTCAGATACTACGTTATGAGGAGGGTCAGCGATATAATAGACATCATGACTACATTCCCCATCATAAAGATTTGCCTGGAGGAGTTCGTTCGTTAACTTTCTTTTTATACTTGAATGAAGTAGAAGAGGGTGGTGAAACACGATTTAATAATTTAAGCGTCGACGACATTAAACCAAAGAAAGGAAAGGCGTTGTTGTGGCCTAGTACACTCAATCACGAACCGAATATGCCTGACTACAGAACTCACCATGAAGCGATGAGAGTTATAAAAGGTAAAAAATATGCATCAAACTTGTGGATACATAACAGAGATTTTCGAAGAGCACATGCGGTTGGTTGCACTGGATAAAGTTTATACACAATGAGGTTACGTAGTAAATTTTCATCTAATTAATATGCATCTATTTCATTGCGCGTTGGACTGCCCTCGTGTTGCTTGTTGCAGTTTAGTACAGTTCTATTGTAAACTCATAACTCTAACTGGTACAGGATAAGATGCTTACAAAATAAGTTTAGAGTAGAAAAACCACTGCTAGCACCAATCGTCAATAAAAATTTAAATATGAACACTATGCTAGTAGCACCAGTCAGTAAAACTTTAGCGTGAAACTGACCAATATTTTGAAACTGATGTTTTAAACGTGCCGGGATTTCAATTATCGGTGTGCTATAACGATACTGACAACCTGATAATTACATGCGTCTCGTAGTAATAAGCCCTTGTATGATCGGTTTACAAAAATCAATACTAGCAGTAATAGTAATAAAGAAAGACTAACACCGCTTTTATAAATTTTGAACTTGAAACAGATAAACTTTACACAATTCATTTTGTCATGCACAGAATTAGATTATTCGTCTTCTTCATTTATCAGCATATAAATTGATACGTCGAAGTGTTTTAAATAGATTACATCATACCACAAAAGGAAAGAATGTGATTTCGAAACAACGACATAATCCATTTTTCACAAATGTATTCAATCAATAAAAACTAATGATGTACATCCGAAGAAATATATTCGTGATAAGCATGATTCCAATTGTTGTGAGGACTATCGAGACTATAAGAAGCAATACTATTGTGTGTGCATGTACATGCATGAGAAGCGAAGACCTACATATTTCTTTATCCTATCCAAAATCAAATCACATAGTTCTACTTCAATTTCTCTGCAAAATCAACTTGTGTGTTCCTGATTATGGTAACAAGTGACAACTTGTCTGTATGATCAGTCTTGGAAGAAGTAAAGCACGTTTGCATAGGAGCATGTCAGCTTTAGGATATATATACCTATGCCAAAAGCCAACAGATCATTACATTATAAGAATGTTTTGTCAGCTTTGGGATAGATATACCTATGCCAAAAAATAACAGATCATTACATTATAAGAATGTTTTGATCCACTTCCTTTTCTTATGGATCTACATCTGACGACAGTATACATCATTACTTCTTTCTCTCATTTCTAGCGAATTTAGGGACCAATGGAGGGCTTGACAAGTACTCTTCTTCCTCGGGCAGTTTTATTTTACCATGAAAATAATTCGCAATTTGACCGAAATTCAAAAGCTGAAACAGGACCATCGATAGATGCGGAAATAGAGATAGAAGATGCCCCCACTCATGTACCACGAGAAAAATTAATTCGTAACGAGTTAGCTTTTATTAGTTTTGATTTAAACTGGTGGAAAAAATGTGAAACTTTTCAAATTTCGGCGCATATGAAGTAATGTAGGACTGGAAATAGTGATCATTGATCACGCATGCAAAACCTCTCATGTTTTGAGTTCTAGCTGTGGAAAAAATTAAAAATGCTAAAACAATTGATTTGGTTATGTTATCATTTGAGAAGTTCTTAGATGCGATCATCGGGTCGGATTAAGTCCGAGATTTGCATCAAATTACTTTAGGCTTTGCGGGATTATCATGCTTGATAGAGCAATATCCAATTCGTTGAAAAGCACGAGACAGTACTATACTGACCTTTCGTCTGGCATTTGCTATCCTCCTATACAAAATAATATGACGAGAGATGCATTTGAGTTATGAAGTATTTTACAAAAATTTGCTTCGCCAAAAATTGCGCAATCGCGTACTCGCGAACTTTCCATATTCCGATGATTGATTGTTACACTATTTTTCCCTTTTTCATAGGACAAAGCACTTAAAATAATATTTCTGGAGGCAATTTTGGTCAAAATATGGTGGCTTGTATTACATGATAGAAACAAGCTCTCAATTATTTGAAGTTTTTCCGACAAAGGCAAAAGATAAAACTTTTATTACGGCATTAATGAAGAGCTCTATTTTAGTTATTCAAGAATCTCTCAACTCTTCCAAAATTTCATTCATTATATAAATCGACAAAGATATCAAAAACATGATGTCAAAATTGGTTGAAGATTGGTGAATAGGTCCGAACCACATTTGTCGCGGGATGAAAGGGTGAACAAAATAATGATACAGTTGGAAAAAAGAGAACATCCTGAAATGAGTCACATCTCGCCAACATGTAATGATGAGCACAAAAGTTTAGTAATTTATCTTTTGTTTATAATCAATATACTTGGACTTCTGAAAAGTGATAATTAGTTAGAGATTTTACATGTCAAGCAATATTTGAAGATTCAAGCCGAGTTTCCAATACAATTGATTTAGCCGAATGACCAACATAAGTTCCGAACCTCGTTGACATAAAGAATCATATGAATGTAGCGAGAAGAAAATTAGCGTAATACCTAACAACTAAAGTAAATTTATATATTATTACTGTTGTGACCTTTGGTAATTGATTTTGTTTTCCGGTATTTGAAAATTCCGCCTTTTTGTTGTTTTTATTACAAAATTTGTTTTGGAAATATTTATGACTTATGCTAACATCTAAAAAGTGATGTCTTAGATGTAACAAGTAACAAAAACACAAATGAGGATGGCACACATCATTCTATGGAACTACTGAGAAAAATTGTTGAGGTTGTGGTTGAGGTTGAGGTTGAAAATTACCTTAATCCATCTTTATATATTCCTTCGAGTATTTATGCATTTTCATGGTGGTATGTCAATCAAGTTAATTTTCCAAGAATTGCGAAGGTCGCCAGAAAAATGCTATGCGTTAGTGCAACTTCTACAGCTTCTGAAAGAGTTTTTTCAGATTGCGGGCTGGTTTGTGACCGCTATACGCACAAGATTATCTGGGTTTGCTTTGCGAGATCGGGTACTTGTTGGAAGAAACTTACGTTATATGGAATGCAACGAAGACGAAATTATTAAAGTTTTGAAAGATTAATATACTATCTATTAATGTGATCTATGGCTTGCAAATTAGGATAACACTTACGTCACACTCAGATCCCCTATCCAGTCGTCATCGAACTCCGATAAAAGCTCCTATTCAAATTTGTCATTCGATACTAGAATACAATAGCAGAGTGCATAGAGAAGTCATTTTTTGTTGAGCAATGCAGTATGCAGCCAAAGTTGTAAGCTCAACATTAGTGCCGACTTCGTACCGAATGAAAAAATCTGTTAACAATGTATTTGGATTTTGAAGAATTATGTAAAAACAGAAGTCCAAGTCCTGCAGAGGAAAAGAGGTTGCAGGTTGCATACGTAAATACGCGTTGAATGATAGATGGTGCGAAGTTTAGATGTCATATTCAACCAAATAGCGGGTAAGTCATTCACAATATCACAATATCAATATGTCAAAAGTGAATACCGGTATTTCGAACAATTTTATTTTATCGAAATAATGCGTGCGAACTTTTCTTCAGAATATCAGGGAAACTTGCGAAAACGTGGAGAACCGAACTCCTGTAAATTTTGCAAATCCGTTACCGTTGCAGGTTGCAGGATGTGTTGTTCGTGGCTCCGGCAAATAATGTTGAACTATGGGAAATCGGCAAAAACAAAAACCATGCTGGTGTCTAATATCTCATAATTTTATTTGCGATCAAAGATTTGAAGGCCTTTTTCATCACAACATGAAAATGCATTATTGAGAGCAAAGGTAGACACTCCTGATACTTTTTCTGATAGTCATATTTTTTCATCTTCATCATAATCGGCTCTTCATAGTGATCCTATAAAATCCGATATTTATGTCCCACCCGCACCATTCCGAATCTTATGCTCACTGACATTGCACTCTTTCAGTTTTTTAATACAATTGCAAGGAAATAACACCAAAAATATGAAAGTTCTTCTTAACTTCTCAAATCGTCGAGTATTTCCAAACGTTGTTAAATAAATCGGCCCTGCAAAATCGTAGCTACTCGTTTAAATATCTGAGAAAAGCCAAAGTAAAATTTCTTTGCACCTTCACTTAGTAAAACATGACGAAATGGTACCATATTAGGAAACGAAACGTAGGACTTTCAAGCGAGGAAGTAAGGGCGTTTACAACTGCGTTCAACTGATGTACTACTAGGTTACACCTTTGGTAGTCTTTTTATTGTGCGGTCTCGAATTGTATTCATATATTTGCTGAACGTCAATGGCAGAATATTTTTTTGGAAGTGGACGAAATTTCGATAAAGCGTAGAAATCTGGTTCTTGAGCCCTAAAGTTAAAGAACCAAATAAGTGAGAAGTCGCGTACTTCACTTTGGCTAGTGATGAATACTTACGGATTAGGCAAAGGTCGAACACCATTTTTCTTTTTTGTCAAAATCATTTTCCGCACAAGATTTGGCATACCTCTTAGGAACAGTTGATGGTAGTATGCACCAGAATCTAAGCCAACTGTTAAACGTTTGAAGCCCCAGAGATTAAGCATCCTTTGAAAAGTCTTGTAAAGCGCGGAGTTGAAATATGAAGGATGCACTTCATTCATAAATCTTGTTGAGTCCTTTATCACAAAACACCGCCCATGCGGAAGCCAGGATACTACGTCTGGATTGGGGTCGTCCTCAAGCATAATCATAAGTTTTTTAGGAAAATTCAGAACATTACGAGTCCTCGAATGCTTTGCATTTTTATTTGGGACGTAGTCACCAGCTGTCTCAACATCATTTTTTCTGTTTGCTCCTTTGCATTCAATAATTGTTTCTAATTTATCCCCTTCGATATCGGTCATTTCTGTAATCTCGTCGTCGTCTAAACGACTGAAATCGAAATATAAATGATCAACAAATTTCTTTTCTCTTTCTGGCTTTAGTTGTGGAGCAGGAGCTGGCGACGGTTCACGATACCAGATAGGAGGATCTGCAGGCCTGTCATATGGATGATATACAATTCTAGGTTGATATATCGGCAATGTAAAAGATCCAGCCCTCCTATCCTGGCGATATGGCAATGGATCTTTCTCAACTGACTGTCCAGGATTGTGTTTTGGTTTGCTATCTTTATCGTTGTATAAGATTTCAATGCATTCAGCATCCAAATCGTCGCTGTCCCAATCAAGCGATTCTTCCTCTGATTCATTCCAACGAACGTGACTAACACTATCTCCATAATTTTTCTGATTATTTACGCCAGCCTTTTCCATAATTGGTTAGCCACAATATAACAAAATGGGGAAGGAGAAATCATATGAGTTCCTATGACAACAATATTTCTTGCGATCTCTGGACGATGTAATAAAATGATTATTGTTCCGGGAGTTTCAATATATGAGCGCAATTTAGAAAACCAGGGTAGCAATTCTGATTTGTCAACGAAACTAAGAACATAAGAAGACAAATTTTGAAACCGTAAAAAAGACCGATATGTGTCGAACCAGTACGCCACCAAATTGCCTACGAGCATAGAGTCATGTACATGTATTAATATAAACAGAGAGTATACCCCATACCTCCGGTATCTTGCGATACTTCGAAGAATGATTATTGTATACATTTAGGTAATTTAACATAAATATTTAGTTCGTCTTGCTATATTCGTACAATTCTTTATGTAACCGAGGTTCGGTACTTGTGTTAGAGTCATTCGGCTAATTCAGTTGAATCTTCAAATATTGCTTGACAAGTAAAGTATATATAAAATCCCCAGCTGTGTCTTGTGTGTACACAAGAGATATGATTACGACAAAATTATAATCAACTATTTTAATAAAAGCAGTGATAACTTTCTGCGTATCCATTACGATATTTCAGCCAACTAATATATGCATTATTTGTTCCGTACCGACCATCTAGTTAAGTAGGTTTGTTTATACTTTAATCATGCTAGATCATTATGAATAATGAGCGTATACCGAGGAAATTATCGTTATACGGCTTCTACATGGAAATTCACAAAGCACTTTCGGAAATTTCGTAATCATCCGCATCGTTATGACTGAACTTCCGGTTCACGACAATATATTTAAAAGAATCATTCTTTGAAGTACCTCCACGGTAAGTCAGAGACGCCACAGGTTTTGAATCCTATTGTTAAAATTGTTTCGTGTATGTACAAACCGAACAGCGGAAATGTCCTATATCTTTCCTAGTTGCATTGAAATGATTCAACAAAATTTCCTAGGTGAAAGCGAAATTTGTCTCTCGTTAGTCTCTTTATATCCACAACATAAGCAAAATTGACTAATTTCAAGAAAATATCATCATTGTCGATTGAGGAAATCATCGCTCCGAAATTTCGACAGGTGCAGGCATTACAACTATTTCACGTTTATCGAAAGACTGTAAAGATAAAGATCTATTTGCGTCTTTAGTACTCTACATAATTAACACATCATCCTCTGGATATGACTTCCACTGTAATGATATGTACGCCCTGAATCTCTGGAATAACTTATAAAGCCAGAAATGTCTTCTCAGCGGATTTTTGAAATCACCCAACAAATTTTATTTTCGTTAGCTCTCAGTTTTACTTAGAAAGCACCAATGCCAGTCAAGGCAGGAACACTTCCAGGAATGTTAGCCTCAGCAAGGAAGCTCATGATGGCGATCATGGCAAGACGTCCATTGTTCAACTCACGGTCCTGCTTGACCTTAAGGGTGCCCGCATCAACTCCAGAGAAATCAATAGGAGGGAAAACCATAGTAGGAAGGTCACCTCCCTTCATGTAATGGGTTCCCTTGCTCTCAGTAACGAGCTCGGCAATGAAAATGGTGGCAAGGATCTGGGCCTTACCAGCATCAGGGACAGCATCCCAGGCATCAATTGGCTTCATGGAGGCCAAAGATTCGAAGCTCACATCACTGGAAAGCATACCGGGGAAGTGAATTCCTGCGGCGTTGACAAGGTATCCAGTGGTAGCAACCATAGCTGCACGAGAGTGCTTCAACTCAGCCGCACGGAACCAAGCCAAAGTCTCGCTGGATCCCAAGTTAGCCAAGTTCAAGGGATCGAAGTTGGGAAGAGGACTGGTGCTTCCTGGCATACCATCGAGGGCACCGGCAAGAGCAGTGCTCTTTGTGCTCTGTACAAGTGTTAATTACGTATATGAGATAAAGTTATCAGCATTCTTTTTTGAAAACGTGACAATGAACGTAAATTCGTGTGCAGTGACAGTAATAAATGCCACACGCATACACACACTAGCCCCACCCAACACACATTGGATTCCAAATATAGAGAGATAATGAGTATCTTATTATTAAGACTTGGACCAGCGCTGGTTTCTACCTAACATTTCAGCGTCGTACATACGTACGTGCTAGACTTGCACCATCCTCTACAAACCTTTCACCCTCCAATGTTACGACCTCTCCATCCAATAAAAGGCATTCACACTGGCAAAACATTGAATTAAAACCACACACTCACCTTTGAAGCAGGAGCAAAGGCAGAAGCAGTAGCAAGAGAGGCGGCAAGAGTGGCAATAACCTTCATGATTGTAATAGTTGTTGTAGTAGAGTTTATGGAAGATGTGTGACTGTGTGTGGTGTGTGAATGTAGAGAAAAATACAGTAAAATTGGTGCTTCGTAGTAAAAAGGGTAAAAAAAGAAGACTCCAAGTTACATTTAGCTAGCTAGCTACTAGCTTGCTCTAGCTACAGCAAGCATGCTTGCGAGAGGGAGAGGGAGGAAAAAGAAAGGTGTACAAGGTACCTACTACGCGTAGTTACGTAGTTACGTAGGTGCGTAGGTAACCTTCTGTGCAACGAACATCCCCGCACCTACTAAAGGCAAAGTACGTGTTCTCGATACGCAAATCTTACAGTTCAACTTGAATCTACCGATTATACGAAAATTAGCCCCGAAAACATCCATTATCCAATTTTGGAACCAAAAAATAGCAAAATCCGTACCGAATTCCGATTCTAAAAATTAGCACATCGCGAACCATCAAGTTGAAACATATCCGCCGTACGTAGCCGCTATGTGCGATGCCACGACAAAGGACTTGCTCGTTAGCTAGCTACGAACTAAGAGACAGTGAGACCTTTCCAGCTACCGCAGCCACCTAGCTAGAGCTAGTAGCTTTTCTTCGCTCTCCAAAACAGTTTCGAGAACGAGATTTTGGTCAACCTTGCACCTCATCTTTTCTATATAGACATACATAGGACAAACACAATTACACCTAACCCATTCCAACCTAACCATGAAGATCGTTGCTGCCCTCACCTCCCTCCTTGCCTCCGCCTCCGCCTTTGCACCTGCTGCCAACACCGCTGGCAAAAGCATGCAATTGCGTGAATCCATCGATGATATGTCCGGTGCTACCCTTCCATTCCCCAAATTTGACCCCTTCAACTTGGCGACCCTTGGCAGTGAATCTACCCTTGCCTGGTTCCGTGCTGCCGAGTTGAAACATGCTCGTGTAGCCATGCTTGCTACCACTGGATACCTCGTTCAGGGATGTGGTGTTCACTTTCCGGGTATGCTCTCGAGTGATGTGAGCTTTGAGAGTTTGAGTGCCTTGAAGCCTTTGGATGCCTGGACTGCCGTGCCGGATGAGGGTAAGGCTCAGATTCTCTTCACTATTTTCTTGGCTGAAGTGATCAGTGAGAGTAAGGAGGTTCATTACACCAAGGGTGGAGAGCTTCCAACCATTGTTTTCCCTCCTATTAACTTTGCCCCTGATAATGCCGATGACATGAAGAAGCAACAGGATAAGGAGTTGAACAATGGACGTCTTGCGATGATTGCCATTATGAGCTTCTGTGCTGCTGCCAACATTCCTGGAAGTGTCCCTGCCTTGGTTGGAAACCCTGCTTTTTAAATATCTACTTGGTACATGTTTATATTGAAAAGTGTGGTTTTTGGTGTAAGCTACCGAAGATTGTGGAAGGTTTGTGTGCGTGTGAGTAAGCACGCAAGAATGGTGCCTTTTTGTTTCATTTGTGACCGAGCGAGTTGTAGTTGCTTGTAAGGTGAGCAAAATGGAAGAATATGTTTGCTACTGACTGGTATGAAAATAGGATTGCTGGCAAATAAGAAAAGCGCGATATATGCATTGGTTGAATATTTCAACTAATATGTACAAGTGCATAATACTGACATTGTAAAATAAGAAATAAGTAATTTTGCAAATTTTCTTCTTCGCAGTCGCAGGTATTGTAGTTGCAATGATTAGACTTGTACGTGAGAGTAAAGACCAAATATAGTTTTGGTAATAAAATGGAATAACCGTTTACATGTAGGTTACAACAACGTTCTACCTTCCTTGCTACTTTCTGAAGATCGGCAATTATGTTCACATATAACTTTTGAACACAAAGGCAATGTGTGTGTAAATTCTTCAATCAGTCATGAATCACGAACAAATATTAAAGCTTCTATTTGAGATAAACTGGGAAGATTGAAGATGAATATCATTGAAGAACAAATCATTTCCGATATACTCATCAAATGCCCAAGAAACTCTGTTGAAAACATAAAACGCTTTAACCATATTACATGAAATCAATGAGATCCTTTGGGACATTCATGATAATTTATCAGATCAGATCATTTACAATTAATTTGTAGTAACGTTATCATTTGGTCAGATTAATTCCTCCTAATGATTTAAATTTACGATGTCAATACAAGAATTCAGTATGTGTTGATCCGATTAAAGTATATATGAGAACTTCACATTACCATAATCATGTCATATTTCTCAATGATTGAAGCTTACCATTTCCACTTCACCATACCAGGTAAATCCGAGCAGCAGCAAGAAACTCAAAATTTTTGCCCTACAATGTACAAACGCGAAAAAAGAACTCTAATCTCGATAATAATTACCTTCATGAAGAGGGAGAGTTCTTCATTATGCGATTGAAATTCGAGAATACAATTAAATGAACAACTTAATAAGAAAAAAAATCATTGGTTCTGAAATTAAATTTATAATGCAGTGACAAAACATCGTGAAGAAAAAGTACCAAATCGTAATATGAGCAAGCCAATTTTAAACAGAAACAATAAGTGTTTGATAAGAACATTTGCTAAACATGATGGTGCTTTGAAAATTGAAGCAGACCGTATGAAGCCTATGATTAAGGGACTGTTTGAAATCTCGAATTGAGAGAATTTTTTCGATAAGGACATCTACTCTAGCGATAAAGACGTAAACTCTATGGAAATTTTCTGCGATACAAAATTTTGCTTCGAGACGATCCAATTGCGCATTTCAAAAGACATGTGGTACCTACCAGACGAATACTGGTTCATCTGAGATTTTCTTTCTAAGCATTATCAGCCAATTGCAAGGGGTCGATACCTTTCTCATCTTTTTTCTATCTCAGTTGGCGATCATTCCTTCCATTGAAGCAGCATCTTCCAATCTGGTGTAACCTCACGTCGACGCCTCTCACCGCTTTAGAAAAGATGACGGCATTTTGTTAAGTAACCTCTGCAATTATTCGACGTACTGGTGATCGCAATACAATTTGTCTCCTTTTATAGTCAAAGTTGCGTCGATATCGTTCCCATGATGAATTTATTCCGAAGGTCGGGCCAATTAAATAGCGATAACATCATTGTCTCGGATGGATACGCTCCCGTAATTGAATTACTTACCCTCTCATACGATGATAACATCCCCAGTTCGTCTGGTATCGTTCCCATGATTAAATTAATCCAAAGGGAAAGTATGCAATAATGATTCCATTCTAATCTTGGACGGTATCGTGCCCGTGATTAAAGTACCATTAACGTAAAGCATTGTATATGATGATAATATTTTCAATCCGAAGCAAGGAAATAGGTTTGATAATGATGATAACATTCGCAGCTCGAACGAAATTCTGTCCGTGATTGAATTCCTATAGAGGCCAAAGCTTGTCAATTATGATAATATCCCAAGCTTAGATTATTATGGTTCTCGAAGGATGTTACTTAACAAATCCATTCAATTAATATGTTCCGATTTACGTAATGCTATGATAACCATAATAGCGTTGCTGTTTGCTCCTTACAGAAATCCCGTGTGTTTGACTAATATCCAACAACGGTTTTAGAAGTCCTGAGAGACTCAATGTTGGCGTAAGTGATGACGGGTTCAGACTAGAACCGTTAGCTGGCAATGTAACAGATAACGATGTTAGACTTGGATCGTTCGTCGGAACGTTAGAAGATTGCTGATCTCTGGACATCAGACGTAGATTTGGACTGATCGTCGTATCAACAGTCGATGATTGTATTAGCTGAGGTGTTGCATTTCTGGGGCAATAATTACCATAAAACTGAAGACAATTGAACATTATTGACCATAATCGTTTACATGTTGTATTTACTATTTACTCGATTAGCAAATCTGAAAAAGACCAATGAATTTGCTATTTCGAGTATAATCTACCCGAACTTACTACAAATTATTTATGGTAAGGATTATTCATGCATTTATTTGCATCCGAAACGAGCGCGCGATCAGAGTTGAGCTCTTCAGTTGTTTTTGTTTTGATGAAAACAATACCACAAAGGCAAAGATTAGCCGATTAATATTGATGATGATTCGATATCTGGTATAATAGAACAAACTTCACGGCTTGGTCTTGTGTCGCTTGAAGAACTGGGTTATCATCATTCTTTGTCATCGTCCATAGCGAATCAGGCTCGGCAGATGAAATCCTTTTTCAATACGATGTTACGGCTACCGCTTGAATCCGCCTTGAACCACATTGTACTGTTTTTTTTCGATACAATTATTCCACATGCAATAGAAAACCAAAATGAACCAAATTGCTTCCATCCGTCTTCGCAAATTTAGGCCAACTTGAGCATGATATTTTGAGATAATAAACTATCATCGTTATTTAAAGTCGTTGCTTTTCCAAAAAGATTTTTCTTTTGTCTTTGTTGGAAAAGTGTCAAATTAGTGATAGCTTGTCTCCATCATGAGATATAGAGTCTTGAAAACACCATATTTTGCGCAAAACCCACAATCCGACCCACATTTGATAATCATCGATATTCAACCAATTTTGACAATTCCAAGCACTCCAACCTCCTTATCATTGTATTTATAGTGTCTCTATAAGTTTATAATGAATATCATTGAAGAGAAAGTGAGATATTCCAGAATAACCAAAATAGAGCTCTACGTAAGTTTCTACAGAACATTTATGCCAAGTTGAGAATGAATATTTGAGATTATAAACTATCTTCGCTATTTAAAGTTGTTGCTATTCCAACTAGTTTTATCTTTCGTCTTTGTTGGAAAAGTGTCAAATTAGTGATAGCTTGTCTCCATCATGAGATATAGAGTCTTGAAAACACCATATTTTGCGCAAAATTAACCGCCGACCCACATTTGGGGGAATTGACCTAAATTCATCGATATTCAACCAATTTTGACAATTCCAAGTACTCTAACCTCCTTATGTCATTGAAGAAAGAGTGAGATGTGGACGATCATAAGGGGTCTACCCTCAGAGGCGCCATAGAAGACCAGATTGAGTTGCTCAAAAGCAGAGGTTTCGAAGTTATGGAAGTCATCACGGATCCGCAGAGCTCCTTGATTGGGATACCGGGAGTAAACTGTACAGGAGCAGGGGACCATGTTCCAAAACTCGACGCAAAGGTAAGGAGACTGAAGGAACTAGTGAGGTCATTTGTATCGGGGCTGTCCTTTAAGCTCCCAGAGAACCTGGTGCAGGATCTAGTCTCTTATGCAGTGAATAGAATGAAAACCAGAAAGAGTGGTGGAAGTGCGACATCCACAGAGGCTCCGAGAATAAAGTTTACTGGAAGAAAAGTGAATTATAAAAGAGAATTTACCTTATCATTTGGAGACTATGTCGAGTGATACGACCCCGCGAGCAGGGGAAACTCTATGAACGAGCGGACCAATTCATGCATCGCGCTGCATCCATGCGGCAATATATCGGGCTCGTGGTACTTCCTAAACTTGCTAACCTGTCACCGCGTAGCCGTTGGACTAAAATGGCACACACACCGGAAGTCATAAAGGAGATTCTAAATAGACTCACGAGACAACCGGATGTGATCATGCCAGCAGACACCAGACACGAAGAGTATCCAGACACTAGTGGTGCCGGTGAAGACGAAGGTGATGCTGTAAGAGAGAATATATCGGACTACCTTAAGAAGATAGGGTTTAGACACAATCCCTTCGACGAGTGTGTTTTCATGAAGAGGGATATGATTGTATTGTTGTATGTTGACGACATCCTTGTTATGAGCCCCAGCCTGGAAGAGATACACTGGCTTGAGGCAGAACTCAAAGCAAAGTATGGTGACGTTGAGAGCGTGTACGGCGAAAAGTTTACATATCTCGGCGTCCTACTCAGTCGCCAGGAAGACGGCTCGATTCATGTCTCTATGCCCCAGTACGTCGAGGACATCGTTCGCAGTGTAGATGGTATCAAGGAATATAGTTCCCCAGCTGATGAATACCTGTTTGATAAAGACCCAACTGCGAAAGCCCTCGAGCCACCCAAACAGAAAGCCTTCCATTCGACAGTCATGAAATTGATGTATATGACAAAGCGCGTGCGCGGCGACGTCCTACTGCCTGACACGAAATAAATGCAAGGTAATCTCGATTAATAAGTTCGAGAGAGTAGAAATGTTCATCGACGCTTCCTTTGCTTCCCATCATGATGGAGCGGGACATTCTGCCATGGTCACTTTTGTAGGAACCACCGCCACGATTCTGAGGTCCTCCAAGCAGAAGATCGGAACTGAAAATTCGACAGAGGCTGAACTCGTCGCTTTATCTGATCTATACTTCGTTGGATTATGGTTGCACAGATTTTTACAATCCCTTGGTGTTCCCCTCGAGAAACCAATAATTTTACCAGGACAACAAGTCAACTATTGCTCTAGTACAGTCCCTCCTCAACAACAAGCTCAGAAGTCGCCACCTAAACGCAAGAAGGCGTGTAATGTATGATGAAATCATGGTGAATAAAAATGTGGATATCGCTTACCTCCCGACAAATGAGATAAATGCTGATGTGCTGTCGAAGCCGGTGTGTGGTGCGTTGTTTTTTTAAGTTTGCAGCGAGCATCCAGGGGATGCCGTACACGCAATTCTAGTTCACACAAAACAAACAAACAAAAGTAAAAAGGCGAGTGTCCACCATGGCGGAATCCACCATACGGAGACAGGGGGGCGTTGTATTTCGAGTAGTATGACGTGTATATGTATGAGACCTATGTTATCCCCGTAGGCGTGATGTCCGTATGCTGGCGCAGAAAGAAGAAGTTGGCAGCTGGTGTATCGATGCTGACGACAGGAGAACAGCTCTGTCGTCGGGCAGATCACCCACACAAAAAGAATACACGTATTGATTTACGAAAGTGAGTAGATAGATGTCACTTTTAATTAATAACAATGACTGACTACTACGATAGCATCGAGCGTGTATTTATATTACTAACAATTCTACTATTTACATCGTACACCCATACCTCTAAGCCAATAAACATCAAGTCCCGTGTCTCTGATTTCAGCCAATCATAATGCACTGTTTTTGAAGCCAATTTAGACAATCATATTTCATGTACATTGTAGAAGCACCACGCACCACAAGACCACAAGACCACAAACCACAAGGTACTACACTCATTTTCATATCCGGATCATTTTCCTAACCAGTTGTTTTAATATCCTTCCTATTACAACCTTCGATATCCTCAACAATTGCTGTATCGATATGAACTCCATTACTATCAATACCGCGACTTCGAAGTACTGTTATCTTTGTTCCAGTCTTTTTTTTTGTACCTCTCGACAGAAAGTGTGCTCTTCTGAGGGTTGCATGTGAATTCTGAGGAGAATATGGCTCACTTAGTTTTCCGTATCTGATATTATCAGATTACGTAGATGACGTTGTTTACTTATTTAGGCTTCAAAGAAGTCCTCACAATGCGATTTTGGTGGGGTAAAAGTCCTCAATTTGCGATTTTCTCTAAACGTAAGAAATGGTTTACCAGTATGTTAGAAGAAATTTGCCCGCTGGACCCCGTGATTCCTGAGTTGAGCAACGAAGAGCAGTCATGGACTTTTGTGTCATTAAGTGAAATGTGTCTATTGTAAAATACTTAATGTAGATCCATGAAATTGTGGTGAACTTAATATTGTCGCGCGAATTTTAAAAATGTACGGAGTACTACAGGACAGAATAAGACATTAATTTTTTTAAACTGTATGCTTTTATTGGAGGACCCGTCCTGTGCGGAACTCATCTGTGCGGAAATGTGAGGAAAATGCATTCATTCATAGAAGACATATGTACTCTCCAGATATATAGCGATATTAGGGAGTACATCGTTTTTGGTGCTATGAATGCATTTTCCTCTCATTTCCGCGCAGATGAGTTCCGCACAGGAGATGCGACTTTTCTCAAAAATATATTACTCGCATGAGAACTTACAAGACAATGGAGTCATATCCGTCGAATCGATTTGTTTGCGAAGGAGGCGAAGAAATTGGACTTCTAAGACGTGATAAAGCCTTTGAAGAACCGAGCAAAATTTTAAGTTCGATCGATCTAGGCGAATGGCCGACACTAGTACGGAACTTCGTTGACCTGAAGAACCGCGTAAAATAGAGAGGTTTATTTATACATGTTAATTCAAAACAACTAGCCGAATTCGATTAAAAAGACCTATTTTCGTACAAAAACCATTTACATTGTTTTTCAAATTAAAACTAAAATGCAAATAAGATAATAATGGCTGACAATCATTAACCAGAGATAACTAGAAATCATATTTGGCAAGGAATTCCCGTACATTCACTTTCATCTCGAACGAGAACGCCATTAGTGCCAAACTCAGGTGCAACTAGTTTGAGATATACAGCCAATATCACCAAAGCTGATTTCAATCGAGATGTTAATGTCAATATTCGTTCGATATCCGGTGAAAGAGTTCATGCTCAACACTAAGAAATTCCAGAAGCCATTGCTGTTAAGGAGAACGAAAACCAAGAACATCCGAATAACCAAATAATTGTCGATGCTCGACCGTTGCCTTGGTACATTCGAATTGACTTTTGGAAGTTATGTGTAATTGCGATTGTGATAGTTAGTGCGTTAGTAGTGGCGATTGTTTTGTTGTCTACAAATTTATCTTCGTCATCGTCCTCATCGAATGATTTAGTGCCAAGTTTCCCAGAGGATACGCCCACAAATTTTCCCACTTATGATATCACAACTTTGCCGACATACGAACCATCACTTAAACCTTCAATTCCAAGTAACGAGGAGTATATTGCAATGTAATGTAGCATTCGCGAACAGTAATATATCGAAACAGACGGTGATAATTCTTGGGGCACGACTGAGAACTGGCTTAATGACGTAGTTAGTGTATGCGAATGGTATGGATGCGAATGCAATGGCATCGACACTAAGATCATCTCTAAATTTTATTTACAAACTTTCATATCGCCTCAAGTAGTACCAACAGTGTTAGGAATGTTATCGAAGCTAAAGATTCTTACGATTGACGGCGCAAATATTGTCGGGACACTTCCTTCCGAGCTATTTCGTCTGCATCACCTCAAACAAATGACTATAAGGAGCTCGTTGGAAGGTATGCTGCCGTCAGAAATAGGTGAGTTGCGTTCCCTTGAGAAATTGGAAGTACGGCGGGATACCTTCGATGGACAGATACCGATCGAGCGGGCGACATCCTCCAATGTTTGCTCGACGCTCTCACTATTCAGCAACAGCAATTTGATAGACAATACGAGCTTCTGGAAGCGCGGTTCTTGGCTCAGCAACAACGCGATGCCACTCTTCTCCGCCAACTACAACTCATTAGCCCGCCTCAGCTTATTGAATCGGCCCCTAATCCCTTTGATTCCTTCGCCGCTGCTTCTTCGACTACGCCTGACCCTGCCTCGACTACTGCTTTTTCTCCTCCTTCTGTCCCTGCTCCTGCTATTCACCTGCTTCTACTCTTCCTGCTTCGTCATCCCATCCCTATGGGTCCAACACATCGTCCCCTTTTGATAGCTTTCCCGTTTCTGTCCCTGCTTCGACTACACCTTTTGATCCTGCTTCCGTTCCTCCTCTTACACGGCTCCTCTCTTCGATCAGGCTACTGTCCGTGCTTCGAGTACGCTCCCTAACCCATTCGATGAGTTTCCGCGACCGTCAGCAAGTCTGTCAACGACTTTCGTCACAAAGTCAGAGGTCAAGGAACTTACGTTCCCGGCATTTACAAATTCCCTCGGCTATGAGGCGTGGTATAACATGGCGATGAGCACCGCCGCCGATCATCCTGATTTCCCCCCCTTTGTCTCAACATCAATTGACCGATTGTGTACGGTTAAACGCAATTTCGTCGACCCTAAGCCTGTCCATATTCGTGAACGCCTCTTCCGTATTCTTGCTAGCTCCCTCAAAAATGTGTGGTAGACCGTTAGTCTTCGTCCTGATGAGGTCCATCTCCGCGGTGACCGTATTCTACAACTTTTTACACATGAACTCGGTACCATCGTCGACGATCCCCTTCGACGCCGAAAGGTGTTATCTACCTATCACGTCATCAAATGTGGTCCCTCGGAACATCTCACAACGTTTTTCGCTCGCTTCTACGATCTCCTAAACGTTTGCATCGCCCATCCTCGTGCCTAATGATCCTCCAGACTACTGCTTTCACTTACTCGAGAAAGTCCTTGCATCCAACCATTTTTGCGCAGTAGTCGCTAATGACCTTTCCAGTATCATGGCTGGTATGATCCGGATGGCCTCATCTCCTGCAAGAAAAATCTGGATCGCTTCCCCCTAGCTTGGGAATCCATCCAGGTTAATCCATCACGAGATTAATCTCTTAATCCCTCCACACCCATTGGTCACCCTAAGCCTCCTCCTATGAATCCTCCATCGACTCGTGAACCTTTTTCAGATTCAGATAGGTTCCAACGTAAGGACTTCCTTACTCGCCTCATCAACCAAAACGACTCATGCCAGCTTGCTTCCCTTCACCGTCAGCATCCGAACGGCTGTTTCCTCCACAAGCACCTTCCTTGCACTCATCGTCTCCTCGAATGTCATACTTTCCTCGCCCTAACCAAACCTAATCCCTCTATCGCGCAGGCTATTCAACGCGAGCTCAAACTTTGTGACTCAACCTCAGCTCGCTATGCTTCTAGTGAAGGGGGTCACCTAAACGTGATAATAATAGTCAAACCATTGCACCCTATTCATCTTCTCCTTTTCCTACCTTACCTACTACTAGTCATTCGAACCCATCCCAATTACCCTCTTTTCCCCCTTCTCCCCCTCAACCCATTATACCTACATATACTGTCACCCACGTAGCCGTCTGCGACTCCGGTGCCACTGATACTATGACTAGTGTCAAGGACCTCTTTTCTAGTATGTATCGGTTCCCTCGTGACGGTTGTTGCAAGGCTATCCGTACTGACTTTGACCTCAAACTTCTCGGTGGCAATGTCAAAGCTTTTCTATTAGACAAAGGAATCGAAATTGATGCCGCTCCATCACGTCAACAACATAAAAATGGTCTTATCGAACGAAGCTGACAAGGCATTGTTAAGTTATCCCGTAATTGGTTAGCTTCGGTCTGTCTGCCTCCCGATTTCTGGTGGTACGCGATTAAATGAGCAACAGAAGTCTCGAACATCGTCGATGCTAAACCTGACCTTCGTACCCTCATCCCTATGTTCAGCGTTGCATGGGTTCATCGTCGAACGTCAAACAAACTCCAATCCCACTCCCTCAAATGTATCCTTGTCGGTCGCGACTCTCACTCCAACGGCCTTATCTACTATCATCCACCCTCCAAAACAACATTTGTCGACGGAAAAATATAGACTAGACCTCTCCTCGGTTGCTGGTGCAAGCTCGATTACGAGGGATCCTTTTCATTCACCTCAAAAGCGAGTCTGGACTCAATCGTACACCTTTCTCGGAAAACCAATCAGTCTTCGTTCCATCAACCAGAGATCATAACACGTACACCCGCGCTACAATCATCGACGAGCCTGTTAACTCAACTACTGATCCCTTTGTCGTACAAATACCAAACGGTGATATCACACAGGTCATGGCATCCGACATCAAAGAATCTTGTTGTTCCGATCCACCATCGGTCGACCCAATTAACCCATTAGCAGCCAATCCAGCCATCCCGTGGATCAAACATAACTCCAAGGCAACCTTCTATCATCCAACACTTGCCCTCAACCTAAATGGGGTCGCATCCTCTGCAACTCATCGCATCCAATTTAGTCCGCTTGGTCCTTCGCTTGTGGCAAACATGGTCGTGGGAAGCGAATCGTCATCCAAAATCTGTGTGAAAATTCCCACAACCTTATTGGATCTTCCCGACTTACACGAGGCTGGAAAAATAGGCAAGACATTTCCCTTACTCGAAACCTTCGATGCATTTCTACCGCTATCTGCCGTAAAGTATCAGCTAAATCGCCCGACGTCTGGGTAAGGGTTGATGTTATGGAACACTAAGACAGGTCGTTCAAAATATATTTTTTTTGATAACACGGTAACA
>Ga0209092_10001375_pt1 | contig 23810 bp, 21 predicted proteins | sample FraStrMetagenome_FD_187446 | JGI IMG/M metagenome (GOLD analysis project Ga0209092, IMG submission 187446) | Marine eukaryotic phytoplankton communities from Arctic Ocean - Fram Strait ARC3M Metagenome (SPAdes) (version 2) | ecosystem: Environmental > Aquatic > Marine > Oceanic | place: Fram... | reverse complement strand
AGCACGCATCTTGCCGAATCGAAAATTCTCGCCGACATAGATTGATTTCAATGCGGGCAAGGCCGCTTTCAAATTCCCTAAAAAGTCCTCGGCTGGAATTGACGCGAACGCACGGTCAAAGTGCTTTCGAATCACTACATCGACACCGACTGCATGTAGCATTGAGGTCTTTGCCTCGATCGGCATCATCAACAGCGTCGGCGCATCTGGACGAAATAAACGACTCGGATGCGGATCAAACGTCAGCACCCCACTCACACCACCGGATCGCTGCGCCGAAAAAACCGCCGATTCGATCACCGCCTTATGGCCGAGATGCACCCCATCAAACACACCAATGGCTAAGTGTAACTCGCCAGTCAGGCCAGCTAGTTCCTCAAAGCGTTCGACGTGGGCGGGAAGTTGCATCATTGGGAAATTAAGAAAATAGCCTCACAGCGCAAGCGCTCAAATAGCGACTTCCTGGTGGAGGGAAACGCTCCGGCGTTGCCACCGGCGAAAGAAAACCGCCGCGCGCGTGGAAATGACAGAGCATCGCCCGCCGTCTTTAACATACGCATAAACATACCTCAAAGTCTCAATATTACGCAACTAAGCGTCACTACATCGCGACACTCGGCACTGCTTGATTAACTGGAATCAGTTTAGTGCGCAACTCAGAGGGAGCCATATTTTCGATTTCCTCTAATGTATTCGCATCTTCAATACGAAACTTACCCACCTGCGTGCGACGCAACGCACATAAGTGACCGCCACAACCGAGGCGTTCACCCAGATCATGCGCGAGCGTGCGGATGTAGGTACCCTTACTGCTACCGACGATAATCGAAACTTCAGGAAGGCTAAAATCTAGGATATCATAGCGGCTGACATGAATCACACGCGCCTCGCGCTCGATTGTCTTTCCTTGGCGAGCCAACTTGTAGAGCTTCTGCCCATTGACCTTCTTCGCCGAAAACATCGGCGGCGTCTGGTATTGATCGCCCATAAAGGTCGCCATCTCTTTTTCGACATCCGCTTGCGTCAGCTCAGGCACAGGCTTGGTCTCAACGATCTCGCCATCGGCATCCTGCGAATCAGTCGCTTCACCGAGCTTCACCGTGCCAGTGTATTCCTTATCCATGCTCATCAAAAACTGAGAGACCTTGGTCGCTTTTCCGACGAGAATCAGCAACAGACCAGTCGCCATCGGATCGAGCGTGCCTGCATGCCCAATCTTTTTGATACGAAACACGCGGCGCATACGCGCAACGATATCGTGGGAAGTCATTCCCTGTGGCTTATCAACCAGCAATACGCCGATCGGATCATCATTAATTTGCTGAGACATAATAAAAAATACTCACTCTTAGTTTAAAAATCTGAATCATACTCTTAATCTTAATCATATCCTAGAACTCTAAAAATAGAGACTAGGAGTAAGATTAGGAGGGCACGAATTACTCTGGCTGGCCGAGCGCTTCGAGATGCTTGCCCAATGCTTCCATCAATTGCGGATAGAATTCTTTGATCGAACTATTCTCGACATTCAACCCCGCGGCACATGCATGTCCGCCGCCATTGAAAAGTTTTGCGACCTGATCGACTCGATAGAATGGGTTCTTCGCACGTAAGCTGCCTTTCAGTGCCCCATCGCGATCCTCGATTAAGACGCCAATATCGACGCCCACGATTGAGCGCGCATAATCGACCAAGCCTTCGGAATCGTCGATGGTCGCGCCAGTTTCTTCGTAGACGCCATTCTCGATCAAGCCCACGCAGACACGGTTCTCAAATTCCATGCTGAGCGAGTTCAAAAAGTTCTGTAGCAGTTTGATCTTCTCAAAAGTCTCGCACTCGTAGAGTTCGTGCGCTGCAGCGGATGGCTGCGCGCCATATTCGCAGAGTCGACGTGCAATCTCGAATGTTTCGGGCGTAGTCGAAGGGAAACGAAATTGTCCCGTATCAGTCGCGATCCCGACATACAAGGCCTGTGCGGTCACTGCATCGATCTCGTATCCGAGGTCCATGTAGAAACCAGCAAGGATCTCCGCAGTGGCGCATGCCGTGGCGATGATTAGATTCTCCTGCGCATACGCTTTGTTCGAAATGTGGTGATCCACATTCAACGCCACTTCAGGGAAGAGCTCGATCAAGCGCTCGCCGATGCGTTTTTTGTCGGCACAATCTACCGTCACTGCGACATGCCCGTCGGGCTGGAAATCTGCCGCGAGCATTAAGGGCGTATCACCGACAAATGCCTGTAGTGTCGCAGGTACTTCATCGCGATTGAGACCTACTGCGTCGATGCCTAAGCTTTTTAATACACGAACAACGGCAACGATCGAGCCGATGCAATCACCGTCGGGACGCAAGTGCCCACACACGGCAACCTTCTTGCCTTTAAGTCGTTCAACGCTCGCCGCGAATAACGGACTCTCGTTCGGGTAGAATTCAGCTTTTGTCATTTTCGTTATCTAATTGGTCCAGTAGGTCTAAGATGCCTGCACCACGCTCCATCGACGGGTCATACATATAATCAAAACGAGGGAAATATTTGAGCGTCACACGTGACATCACGCGTTGGCGCAGCTCTTTGCCAATACGTTTGAAGAATGCCTGAGCCTGCTTGATTTCCTTCTCTTCACCCATGACGGCATAGAAGATTTTACACTGGCGCAGATCAGGCGATGTATCGACATCGCTGATTGTGATTTTGACGGATTCTGCACCACCATAGTAGCGGCGCAGTTGCTCTCCAATCTCACGCTGGAGGAGCTCGTTAACACGGGAAATACGTTTTGACATAATTTAAAGGGATGGGACCTATTCAAAAAAAATCGGCGACGTGCGAATTCGCACGCCGCCGAATGAAACTAATTATCGCAGGGTCGGACGGATCTCCACGACCTCGAAGCATTCGATGACATCGCCTTCTTCGTAATCGTCGTAACCATCCACATTAATACCACATTCGAAGCCAGCGCGGACTTCCTTAACGTCGTCCTTGAAGCGCTTGAGTGTATCAATCTTACTTTCGTGAATAACTTCGCCGTTACGTAGCAAGCGTGCCTTGCGGTTGCGATTGATCGTGCCTTCGGTGACCATACAACCAGCAACAGCGCGATTCTTGCCCATACTGAAGACTTGACGAATCTCGGCGGCACCGAGTTTCTTCTCACTCAATTCCGGCTCGAGCAACTCGGCCATGCAGTCTTCGACTTGGTCGAGCAGTTCGTAAATAATATCGTGCTGAATGATGCGCACATCGTGATGTTTCGCTTGGCTCTGCACGCCATTATCAAGACGCACATTGAAACCAACGATCGTAACATCGGTGTCACCAGCGCTAGCCAGTGCGATATCACTCTTACTGATATGCCCAACACCATGACTGATGACGCGAATGTCCACCTTATCACTCGTGATCTGCTTGATGCTGTTGACCAATGCTTCGGTCGAACCGTGCACATCAGACTTAACAATCACGCTAAGGCAGGCCTTCTTTTGCTGCGCAATCGCGGCAAATAGATCTTCAACGGTGACGGCGCCCTCCTTCTTCGCGGATTGCTCCGGAGCGACGTTTTCTTCACGCTTACGCTCAGTCGTCGCTTCAGCAGCGGCTTTCTTGGCGGTCTTCTCGTTTTTCACGGAAGTAAATGTGTTACCACCACTTGGCACTTGCGACCAACCGATGACCTTCACTGGAGTCGATGGCGGCGCTTCTTTGAGCAGCTTACCATTCTCATCTTCCATCGACTTCACCTTACAATAGGCTTCACCACAGATCAGCGCATCGCCCTTCTTCAGGGTGCCGCGTTCAACGATAACGGATGCAGTTGCACCACGACCTTCTTCCAGTTGAGCTTCGATGATTGTACCGGATGCCGAGCAATCTGGATTTGCTTGAAGCTCCAAAACTTCTGTTTGCAGAAGAATCATATTCAGCAAATCGTCGATATTAGTGCCCTTCAAGGCGGAAACTTCCACTGCAATGGTTTCACCGCCCCAGTCCTCTGGTGCGATGCCCTTTTCTTGCATCTGTTGCTTCACGCGGTCGACATTCGCCCCCTTCGCATCGACCTTATTGATCGCAACGATGATGGAATTGTTGGCTTCCTTAGCAAAGCGTAGTGCCTCTTCGGTCTGTGGCTTAAACCCATCGTCAGCAGCGATCACAAGAATCGCTACGTCAGTGACGTTTGCACCACGTTCACGCATCAGCGAGAAAGCGGCGTGACCTGGAGTATCAAGGAAAGTAATCTTACGATCGTTGTGTTCGATCTGGTAAGCACCGATATGCTGAGTAATGCCACCCGCTTCACCCGCAGTGACATTGGCCTTACGAATCGTGTCGAGCAGTGTGGTCTTACCGTGATCAACGTGACCGAGAATACACACAACCGGCGGACGAGGCTTGAGGAAACGAGGATCATCGTCTGCGACCTTAGCGACTTTTTTCTTTTCAGCGACCTCGGCTTGAGTCTCACCACGGTGGTGGATCTCGAGCTTAAAGCCATGACGCTTCGCAATCTGAATCGCGATCGGCTCTTCGATGGTTTGATTCATCGAAGCGAAAATGCCCATTTCCATGAGCTCAGAAATCAATTTGAACGGCTTAACTTCGATCTCAGTCGCGAAATCGCGCACCACAATCGGAGGCTTGGCGTGGATGATACGCTCTGCGACTTCGACTACTTCAGCTGCTACTTCGCCATCAACCGACACTTCAGCATCAGTCGCGGCAGGTGCCGCTTCGGCCTTCGCCGCGCTCGCAGACGGCGGCTTCGGCGGGCCAGGAGGCTTCGGTGGGCCAGCAGGTGTCGGCGCTGCGGCAACTGCAGGCTTGGCCGCAGGTGCTTTGGCGATTGGAGGCTTGGCTGCAGGAGCTTTGGCGACTGGAGGCTTGGCTGCTGCAGGAGCCTTAGGCTCTGGCGCCGACGGACCCGCCACGATCGGTGCTTTGGGTCCCTTCGGTGCCGATGGCGCAGCAGATTTAAGACCCGCAGGAGCCACTCCTGGTGGAGGTGATTTAGGACGTGGTGCACTCGGCGGGCCCTTTGAACGAGGTGCACTCGGCGGCGCTTTACTCATCGGAGCTGGCTTCGGCGCAACTGCCACTGGCTTCGGCGCAGCGGCCTCGGTTGCCTTCGGCTTAGCTGCTTCAGCCGCAGCCTCACGCTCAAGCTTGATTTCGGCAGCGCTCTTGACGACGACTCCGTCTGGCAAGGTCGGCCCCTTCGGCGGTTCCGCTGCCACAGGTGCTTCGTCGGCAGGTACGTCCTCAGCTTTATGCGTTGAGGCGAACTCTTCTACGAGGGATTCGGCGGATATATTATCGACGGTACTGGAAGCGCTTTTGACTTCGAACCCGCGACTACGGAGGAGCTCAATAAGCTCTTTATTCTCCATTCCGACTTGTTTGGAAAGCTGATGTATACGAACACTCATGGAAGAGTTATGACTTGATATCTGATAGATGGATGGAAGGCTTGGCGACTACTTGGATTATGCGTTTTGCTCCAGGTATGCGGCAACTTTAGCCAGCACGTCGCTGGCTTCTTCTTCACTAAATTCTGCGTCGACGAGATCCCCAATGGATACGCCTTCGAAGGCTTCGGGACTGATCAAGCCGATGGAAACAAGGCGTTCGCCAATCGCTGGCTCAATGCCAGGAATCATGTTGATGCCCTTGAGCGCCTTCGCGACCTTCTCATCGAAGCCAACTGCTTCCTTCTCTTCCTTGCCGATGTCGAGCTTCCAACCGATGAGGCGCGAAGTGAGCTTAGCATTGAAGCCACGGCGGCCAATTGCAATCGAAAGATCATCTTCAGCCACTTCGAAGTGGATGCGACGATCGGCTTCGATCACCTTGATGTTTTTTGGGACCGCAGGCGATAGCGCTTCTTCGAGCAGCTGAATAGGATCGCTGTGGTAGCGAATAATATCGACTTTCTCACCACCGAGCTCACGCACGATGGTTTTGACGCGGGCACCACGTGCACCGACACATGCACCGACAGGATCCACCTTCGGGTCTGAGCTGTTCACGGCGATCTTCGTGCGGTAGCCAGCTTCGCGGGCCATCGCTTCGATGGTCACAGTGCCATCGGCGATTTCCGTCACTTCGAGTTCGAACAGGCGGCGCACAAAGTTGATGTTTGAGCGCGAAAGAATGATGTCTGGACCGCGATTGGTTTGCTCGATCTTGAGCAGCAGGCAGCGGATGCTTTCGCCCGGCGCATAATCCTCACCCTGCACGCGCTCACGTGGTGGAAGAATCGCCTCAGCTTTGCCCAAATCGATGATCAAATCACCGCGCTCACGGCGACGCACGATACCCGTGACGATGTCACCGACAGTGTCTTTGTAATCGTCGTAAATGCGGTCTTTCTCAAACTGGCGGATACGTTGCATGATCGCCTGACGCGCAGTCTGCGCGGCGATACGGCCCAAATATGCGGGGTCGATTTCCTTTTCGATGACTCCACCGATCTCCACATCAGGTTGAATGGCACGCGCCTTTTCAATGTGAATCTCGAGCTCGGCATCGCCAACGGAGTCGACCACATTGAGACTGGACCACGCCTTCAAGGCACCCGTTTTGGGGTTAATTGCAACACGGATATCTTGCCCCGCAGCGACGCCTTTCTGGGCAGCGCCTGCAATCGCAGCAGAGATGGCTTCGATCATATCGGCGCGATCGATGCCCTTCTCTTTTTCCATGTATTCTAAGACTGATAAAATTTCGTGACTCATTGCGGCGGAAAATGAAAAAGCGGACCTATGCCCGCTTAAAAAAGATGTTGCTAAGTTAATTTAAGAATCCAGAAAGCTAAACGGCCTCCGCCGCTTGTCAAGTGTCTGTATGGTGGCAATTGAGGATAGTTTCAGCGGGCAAATTGTGACTAAAACAAGCACACCTGCCCGTTTGTCTGCCCGATCACCTGACCGCAAACAGCAATGACGGTGCCACTCGGCTCAATGTGGCCTCCGTCGTCAGACGGGAGGGCTGACGTCATTCCGGTTTTGCCTTGCCGTCTGTGCCCAAAACATCACTTTGCTCCCTCCAACAGCTGGCCCTGCTAACGAATTCCCAGGGCCGCAGCCAATCGGCAACCACTGAATTCATGAAAAGCGTCCTAATCTATTCTGGCGGACTCGACTCGACCGTCCTCCTCTATCACTTGCGCGCAGCAGGCCACACCGTGCATGCACTCTCCATCAACTATGGACAGCGCCATCGCTGCGAGCTCACATATGCGGCTGAGATCTGCAAAGCCATCGATGTGCCGCATCAAACCGCCGACCTCTCTGCGATTCAGCCACTGCTCGCCGGCAGCAGCCTGACCTCGCCCGAGATCGAAGTCGCCGAGGGTCATTACACCGAGGAATCAATGAAGTCCACCGTTGTGCCGAATCGAAACATGATTCTGCTCGCCATCGCCGCCGGACATGCCCTCTCCATCGGCGCCGAAGAGATCGCCTACGCCGCCCACAGCGGCGACCACGCTATCTACCCCGATTGCCGCAACGAGTTTGCCGACGCCATGGCCGCAGCCATCCGACTCTGCGACTGGAGCACGGTCGAGCTCAGCCGCCCCTTCGTCGATTGGACCAAAGCCGACATCGTCCGCCGCGGCGCAGAACTGGGCCTCCCCTTTGCGAAAACGTGGTCCTGCTACCAAGGCGGCGACATCCACTGTGGCCGCTGCGGCACCTGTATTGAACGACGCGAAGCCTTCGACCTCGCAGGCATCACCGATCCAACACCTTACGCTGACGACGCGCCGGACATCACCACGCTGCGCGCCAACAACTGGCGACTCTAAGCTTTCAGTTTCCACTTTTCCACTTTTCCACTTTTCCACTTTTCCACTTTTCCACTTTTCCACTTTTCAAAAGATGCTCACCTGTAAAAAATCTTACCGCGACATTCCGTTCGCCCACCGCCAACATCTGCACGAAGACCATTGCGCGCTGATCCATGGACACAATTGGGGCATCACCCTAACCTTTGCCTGCAGCGAGACCGATACGAATGGCTTTGTGGTTGATTTTGGGCGACTCAAATACCTTAAGACCTGGATCGATCAGCATCTCGACCACGCCTGCCTGTTTAATGAGGACGACCCCGAAACTCCAGCGCTGTTGGCCAACGCGGGCGACCTGTTCAAGCCCTATATTTTACCAAACTGCTCCTGCGAGGGCGTCGCCCAACACCTACACGGCATCTTCGACCAAATGGTTCGCGCAGAAACCAGTGGCCGCGTGTGGATCACCGAAATCGAAGTCGTCGAAGACTCGAAAAATAGCGCCGCCTACCGCCCCGAATAGCCAACTCTTTGCCCAAGTCTCAGGCCTCAGCCCTCAAGTCTCAGCCCCCAGCCCTCAAGTCTCAGCCCCCAGCCCTCAAGTCTCAGCCCTCAGCCCTCAAGTCTCAGCCCTCAAGTCTCAGCCCTCAGCCCTCAAGTCTCAGCCCTCAGCCCTCAAGTCTCAGCCCTCAGCCCTCAAGTCTCAGCCCATGCTCCCGATCCACGAACAGTTTTACACCTTCCAAGGCGAGGGCGCGCACGCAGGGCGAGCCGCTTACTTCATCCGCACCTTCGGCTGTCCCGTGCATTGCCCGTGGTGCGACTCCGCTGGCACTTGGCACCCGGACTACATCCCGAAGCGCATTGCCCGGCTCGAGCCTACGACCCTCGCAGCCGAAGTCGCTCAAACCCAGGCCGAGTTCACCGTAATCACCGGCGGCGAGCCCGCTATCCACGATCTCAGCGCGCTCACTGATGCACTTCACGCGGTGGGCCAAAAAACCCACCTCGAAACCAGCGGTGCCTTTCCAATTCGCGGCGCATTCGACTGGATCACACTCAGCCCCAAGCGCTGGAAGCTGCCACTTGCCGAGAATGTCGCCCGAGCCAATGAATTTAAGCTCATCATCGACCGCCCCGAAGCAATCACCGAATACGTCGACGTTCTCCGCGAGCGCGGAGCAGAGCTGAGCGCAGACAATATCGTCTGGCTGCACCCCGAATGGTCACAGCACAGCAACCCAGAGGTGCTCAACGCCATCACCGAATGGATCAAGTGCCACGGCGTCCCCTACCGCGCCGGCTGGCAGCTGCACAAAAACTACGCCGCCGATTGCATGGATCAACGCAGCGTCCCCGCCGCCCCACTCGGCGGTGATCCCGGGCAGGGCTTTTAGGCAGCAGCAACTGGGAGGGACGAGCTCCGCCTCGTCCGCAGTAATTTTAGGAAAATTTTATAAGCCTGTCCCTTAATAATTCCCCTCGGCGGTGATCCCGGGCAGGGCTTTTAGGCAGCAGCAACTGGGAGGGACGAGCTCCGCCTCGTCCGCAGTAATTTTAGGAAAATTTTATAAGCCTGTCCCTTAATAATTCTTAAGGAAAATTTTATAAGCCTGTCCCTTAATAATTCCCCTCGGCGGTGATCCCGGGCAGGGCTTTTAGGCAGCAGCAACTGGGAGGGACGAGCTCCGCCTCGTCCGCAGTAATTTTAGAGAAAATTTTATAAACTTTTATAAGCCTGTCCCTTGCTCCCTCGCAGCAACTGGGAGGGACGTGCTCCGCCTCGTCCGCAGTAATTTTAGGAAAATTTTATAAGCCTGTCCCTTAATAATTCTTAATAATTCCCCCTTGCTCCCCCTCCTTGCTCCCCCTCTAAAAATTTTATAAGCCTGTCCCTTAATAATTCCCCCTTGCTCCCCCTCCTTGCTCCCCCTCTAAAAATTTTATAAGCCTGTCCCTTAATAATTCCCCCTTGCTCCCCCTCCTTGCTCCCCCTCTTGTCCCTTTTAAGATCATAAATTGCTGAGCCTGTCCCTTGCTCCCATTTGTCCCTTGCTCCCATTCAAGCACTAGTCCAGCCCGGACCACACGGAGGTGGTCCCTCCCTAGACACACAAAAAAGCCCTCGGTTGACCGAGGGCTTTTGAAAATCATTTGCTGCGGAGAGTCGGTGTGCGCCACTCTCCGATCGCTGCGCTCAAGCGCTAGCGGATCTCAACCAACTCACACTCGAAGATCAGTGTGTCGCCCGGCTTGATCGCACCACCGGGCCGCGGGGAATTGCCGTAGCCAAGGTCGCTGGGGATATAGAGGACAATCTTGCCGCCCGCACCGACCTTAGTCAGGCCTTCGCCGAAGCCTTTGACCACACCATTAAGTGGGAATTCGGCTGGCTCGCCACGATCATAAGAGCTGTCAAACTGCGTTCCGTCGATCAAGGTGCCCTTGTAGTGCACCAAAACCTTATCGCTCATGGTCGGCTTCACATCCGAGCCCGGCTCTAGTACCTTATAGTGCAAACCGGACTCGCTCGACTGCACCGCGGCATCCGCACTCAAGCCTGCGATGAAAGCCTGACCTGCGGCAATGTTTTCAACAGCCATCGACGCACCTGCTTGTTCAGCAGCCGCTTGAGCCGCCGCCTGAGCGACTTGAGCTTGTGCTTGAGCCGCTTCGGCGCGTGGCTGGATGAATGCTTGGAACGCAGGCATCTTGGCCTCCATGGCAGGATCCATTTCCGTCGCGAGCGCACCCGCAGTAAAACCCTTGGCGATCAATTCGGCATCGGCGGCACCAAAACCGAGCTGTGCCAGCCCAGACTGCATGACCATCACCATGCCGATCTTGTCCAAAGCGTCCGGCGTGATGGCTGGCAACTCTGCCGCTTCAGCTTGCACCGCTTCGGCGCGCGCTTGCGCCTGACCAAAGGCCGCTTGCATCGCTTCCTGCGGAAAGTCCTGTACATTCACTTCGCTCGCGAGGCCTTTTTGCAGACCGCTCGCCAGCGCGGCAATACCGGCTGCATCCAACTGCAGCGAAGCCACCCCACCACTTTGCGCGGTCAGATAACCGAGCATTTCAATCAGCTCCGATTCCGGCACTTCAAGCAGTGCGACGGGCGCAGCTGGAAGAACAGGCGCGGCGGGCGCTGGCACTGCAGCAGCCTCGGCGACAACGACTGCCGCTGCTTCTTCTGCAGCCACGACAGGTTCCTCAACAGCAACCACTTCGACTTCCGCCGCCACTTCGACAGCTTCAACGACCTCTGCCGCGGCTTCAGCCACGACAGGTTCCTCGACAGCAACCACTTCGACTTCCGCACTTGCAGCAGCCGCAGGAGCAGGCGCGGAATCAGAACTTTGCTCGCCACAAGCGACTAAAAATAAGGCACCAGCAGCCAAAAGTATGGATGAACCAGTCTGTAGATCGGATTTCTTGAACATATGAATAAGTATTGTTTTTTGGATTAAAAAAGAAGTGTACACTGTTGGGACCAGGCCCCAAAGGTCAACACGCATCGCGCAGAATCCGCCAACAAAGCGGCGGCGCAAGTAGTCAGTCAACAGCGGAGATTAAGAGTTCCATGATGGGGGCTCACAAATGCCATCAACCAAACAGCTGCCTGCGCAGCCCCTGAATCACGGCAAGATCGCCCCAATCCGACCCACGCAGCGCATGCACCTTGGGCGGATACTTACGTCCAACCTCTATTTGCCGAGCTCCCGTAAAACCACGCACAAATTCTGCAGAGCCGAGAATCACGCCATCAGTAAAATACCGAACCCGGCAGCGAAGGATAGCAGCCTTTGGCAATTCACCATTCTCCTCATCCAAAATCTTCAACGCACGCTCACGCGTCATTTCAGGCAACCCAGCCTCAGAGGCATGCCTGCCAAAGATCAGCATCCGATGCGCCTGCAGGGCTGAATCAACCTGCTTAGCACCGTGATCGCTCCAAATATGAATCAGCCCCCGCTTCGCCACCGCAACTCCAGCCACCGCTTCGGCATAGCCACAGAAGCGGTAATCCTTCGGATCCTCGACCAAGCCCGCTCGCACCGGGTTGAGATCAATATAAGCGGCCATGGTTTGCAACGGATTGCCCCGCCCCTCGACCAAAACCGATTTAAAGCGCTCAGCCCAAAGTGTGCCATAGCGCCGATGCGATCGGTTATACCAGACAGAGAAGCGCTGCTTCAGCGCCTTCATAAATTCGGACACATCCGACATCCGGGCCAACAGCTTGCGACGAATGACCTCAGCCTCCTCGCCACCCGCTTTCAGTTGAGCCAGCATAATTCCCATCGAAGCCTGTTGATACTTCGTCGGCTTTGGATACAGCACCTTGTAGCGCCTCATCAATTCAGAATCTGAAACTGGCTGCCCACTAGGAACTTTCACCAACACATGAAAGTGATTGGACATGATACAGTAAGTCAGCACCTCCACCCCGCAAAAGTCCGCGACTTGGCGGATCATCTTACGTAACACCTCTTTTTCTCTACCCTTGAACAGGAATTCACCATTCACGGTGCGCGTCATGCAGTGATAGACAGCATCACACCCTCCGACTTTCATACGTCGCGTCCTCATCAACATATACTATACACACAATCTGCATTATGTCTAAATTGCTGAGCCTGTCCCTTTTAAGATCTCTTTTAAGATCTTGTCCCTTTTGCGCGACGAATTACTCAGCTAAAATATATGGACTACGCGTAGCACGGAAGAAGTATGCCTCAACAGGCTCGTCCGATGGAACCACCACGCGCAGTTCGACACCCTCTTCAGCTCGAGACCACTGCTCAAGGTCAACAAAGTCACCGACCGTCGAAGATCCCTGAAGCTTGTGATAGAAACCGCGAACCGCGCTCCAACTCAGCTCAAGGCTGTCAGTGCCAATCATTCTAATTTCCATCGACATTGGCTCATCCAAAATACTTCTATCAAAATACTTTAACGCTAATTCCCAGGCCGCCAAACCACATGCTGACCCAATTATTCTGCCAGGCCCATCATCCACTGGCACATGAATGCCTCCATATAATCGAGAAAGGCCAGCCTGATCCGCTGCATCGTAGTAGGTAGCCCATTGCAACACGACATCCGTGCTCGGACCATTTTCAAATGTTAAGTATTCATTTTGAGGCGCAGTAAACTCTGCCATTCCTCCTGGGAAAAATGGCGATCCGGTCATCACTGTTAAAAGTTCAGCCGCTGCCCGACTAAATGTGCTATGACCAGAAATGTATCCGGGGAATGCAGGTGTTACAAATGTATCCATCTGATAGGGCAACCAAGACTCTCCAAGGATCCAATCGACTCCAGCATGCTCTGTTCCAGGATCAATCGTATCCGAGCTAGTCCATGCCTTGATCGCAACATCTCCTACGAAGGCAGCGAGGTGCTCGTGTGGTTGTCCCGCGGCAACGGAAGCCAATGTGATAATTTCGATAAGGCCTGCAGCCAATGGTAAGCCATCAGGATGATAAGATGGACCCGACACATCAGTCGACTGACCGAGACCCGCCATATAGCGGATACTACTAATTGGCCTGACATAGTCATACACACGCTTACACCCCCATGCTGCGATCGCCGCGTCATGTAATGCCGCATTTAAGGCAAAATACATTTTAACTTCCCACTCCAGCTTATCCAATTCAGCGCCCTGACCTTTCATCTTTCTTAAAAACACTGGATGATCGACCATTTCATTTGCTAGAAGATTCCAGTGGCCAGGCGGGGTTTCCGACTCAGGCCCATCGGCCCAGAATTCAGCTAGTACTCGGCCGAAGTCAGCATGATTCACCACATTCGACGCATAGGGTGCCCCTGTCGACGGATTTAGAATATGCCCTGATCCATCATTGTAACCCAGTGTATTGTTTCCAATCGATGCAGGTGAAATATCGATTAGGCTTAAATTATCTGGGTCGAGTAAACTACTCTTAAAGATTACTTCGACATTGCCATTCTTAAACTCTGCTGCACGTGCGCCGCCAAGCTGAGGAGGCACTCCGGGATCATAATAAACGCTTTCACCTTGGGCCTTAGACAGAGCAAAGGGCCTCACCGCGCCCCAATTCTCTCCCTTAAACGTTTGGAGCACATCAGTCGTTTGGCCATTTTGCGTAATCGCTTCCTCAAATAGTAGCGGTTGCCAACGATTAGGATAGGCAACTACGGTTCCCAGTTCAGCAACAGCCATAGCCGAATTCGCGGAAGTATACTCACTGCCCATGAAAGCCGTATAATCGTCCCACTTATCATTTGAGAAATACCCAAGCACGGTCTCTGCAATCCGATTTCCGAGCGCCGCAGGACTACTTCCCTGCGTACTGGTATTAGCTGGATCATACCCAAGCTGGAGCATTTGTGAGTTAAACAGCGCCAAGCTTGTGCTGCCATTGACTGAATTAGCGTATCGTTCGCTCAATATCCGATACGCGCCATAGCTGATTGTTTCATTGCGCGCGACTCCGACATCAGCCGTGGTCGCCGGTTCATTATGTAGGTAGCCAACAGCTTCAGGTGAATATGCTGCCCACGCATCCCACATGGCAATTGACAAGTGATATAGGTTTCTGGCGTGAATAGTCGGATTCGGGAAATCCATACGAATTGCTTCTAAGATCTGTTTATTCCACTTACGTGCTACAGTCTCAGTATCCGCTATTTGATCGGAAACTGACACCGAAAAGTATTCTGAGCGAATCAGTTCAGCGGGGTCACTCTCATCATATATATTGAGCTGTAAGGTATAAACCCCTGCCGCATCAAAACTCGCAGCGACCTGATTCGACGGATGAGTCACACCATCGACGATCCAAATGGCGCCTGCTCCTGCTGGTAGGTCGACTGCTGCAATCGCCGCGGTCACCGTCACATTCTGATCGACTTCCCGCAGATCTATCCCACCTAATGGGCTATTAATAACATGCGTCTGATCCACTGCGAGGTCATACAAGAACACCTCATCTCCGCTCGGCCAGACAACACGAAGCTCACTGGCGAGTGCTGCAGAACCCAGCCCAAAATGAGCGATGCGCTCAGGCCCATGGCCATTGAAACCACTAGATGCATTCAGTTCGCGCATTTGAGTCACGGTACCTTCGGTCAAATAGACACGCGCTCCAATCCCATCTGAATGATAACCGCCATCGCCCGCTAACTGTATATTTAGCCAATGATTTGCATTCACCGAATCATTCCTTAACAAGACAGGCGAACCGGGGTTATATACATAGTTACCCTCAGAGCCATCCAAAGAGGAATTGTTCGCAATGTAAATATCCTGATCTCCATCATTATCGTAATCAAACACAATAACGCCGCGGCCTTGCCCGATATTATCTGCGTCTCCGGAACTAACCGCGCCAGCAATCTCTTGAAAGACGGCAGCACCCAGATTCTCAAATAGTAGAGCGGGCTTCTTGTTAAACTGCCCGGGCACATTATATCCTACGTCTGGCCATCCGTTAACGTGATAGAGATCCAAGTCACCATCATTGTCGAAATCTGCAAACGATGCGCCCCATCCCCAATAGCCATCGCGCACTCCCGACGCCTCGGTGTTATCTGTAAAAACGCCGGAGCCATCATTCAGATAGAGTCGATTACCAGTGGTCCCCCAATTTGCATCTGCAGTATCAAAATCACGAATTGAGCTAATAAACCAATCCAGATCACCATCGTTATCCACATCTCCTACAGCAGAGCCCATGCCATTCTCCACGTCTAGAACGGCTTCCACGAAAAAGAGCCCTTCGCCATTATTTCGATACCACTTTGAATTTCCAAAATCTGCCACTGCCAATAAATCTTGATCTCCATCACTGTCCATATCTGCAAACTTGGAATGAAATAGCCACAAATGTGGAATAGACTGCACTAAATCCAATTGTCCGCTATTATTATGCCAAATATTTAGCTTCGTGGAAGAAGCCTCAAAATTCCACTCACCGACGACCAAGTCGAGATCGCCATCGGCATCGAGATCGCCCCACGAAGGACTGGTTAAAAATTTCTGACCAGAAGGAACCGCAAGGGTTTGAGTCGTAAAATTACCCGTGCCATCATTGATTAAAAGAACCACCTCAGCCGCAACCACTGTGTACTGGCTGAATACATTAAAGCCAATGGTCATGGAAGAATAGGTGATATCAATATCACCATCTGAATCATAATCGGACGCAGACACACCCATATGCAACCCTGTGCTCGCGGCTCCACGCGCCACGGCTTCATCCGTGAACGTGCCGTCTCCCTCATTCATATACAACAAATTCGGCGACTCGCCGCCCTGCAGCACATAGAGATCCACCCAACCATCCGAATCAAAGTCCTCCGCAACAGCACCTCCTGACAACCATAGATACTCATTAAATGGGACCACAACATTGAGCCCATTCTCAGGCCCAGCATCTAAGACATGACTATGCGTATGTGTTATATTTGCCGCAACACTTACATCTTGAAAATTCATCTCTCCATACAGTGGATTGATGGCCATACCAAAGTAGACCAGAAAAAAAAGAGATAAACTGTAACTGGTGATTACCTTACGCATAGTGAAATAGCAGTATTTCTGATTCAGCACAGATATACACTGATTAGATCCACACTAGTTTCTATGTGTTTTTTAATAGAGACTGACTCCCTCATAAACAAAAGAAAGCCTTAGCAAATTACTAAGACTTTCTTGAAAAGTTGGCTTGCATCACTCACCAAGTGAGTGTGCTGATTGACTTAAGCGAACTTAGCCCCGGCGGCGAACCATCACGTAACCAAGCATCAACAGACCAGACAGTGCTGCGTAACTCGATGGCTCAGGAATAACAGAGAACTGAGTACCATTGAGACTAGGGATTGCGACATGGTTAGTCCCGAATGCAAAGGTGCCTGAATTATTGGAATCAAGCTGCCAGTCAGAGCCTGTGGCAAGACCAAAAGTATTGCCACTTGCGAGCGTAATACCGTCACCAGTGTGGTTTTCGAAAGTAGCAATGTAGAATGTGTTGCCACCTGCAGTGCCATTGGTTCCAAGACCAATTATAGCGTTACCCGGAACAGAGGTTGCGCCAAAGGCGCTAACAACGTTGTTGTATGCAGCTACATAATAATCACCAAAGGAAGAGCCTTCACTTAGTGTGAGCCCTACTGTGAATGCAGCAGAGTTCAGAGTATCGCCACCTGTGGTGTCAACGATAATAAAACTACTGCTACCACCGACGTAACCACCACCAGTCACAGCGTCTGCTGCTGTACCACTTAACGTGAGGGCTTGTAGATTTACCGCCGCTGCCGACAGTAAAATAGAGAATATTGCTATTTTTTTCATATTGTTTAATTATAGGATGAGATGAGTACGAATGTTAATAAATTATAGTGTGTAAGGAACTGGAGGGTTCCAAGTGAGAGTTTCATCACCGCCAGCACCTTTACGGACAACAAAAGCGCCACCAGCGGGGATCTCCACGGTATTACTGAATGCGAATGAACCAGTCTGGTACCAACCTTCACCTTCAGGCCCAGCCACAAAGTAGAAATATGTCGCCGCAGAAGAAATATTCTGTCCAACACTAGATTCGATGTCGTAAACAGACACGGTGTCGAGAGGAGCATTCGGATTTACTGCAGCCCCTACCACTGAAGCGAGTCCAGAATTACCAAGTGTAATCGGGGCAGGATAAGGATTCACGAGCTGATTGTCCTGCGCAGCTGCTGCAACGCTGACTACAGTAGTGCCAACCACATTCACAGAAACATTACCAGCAATCACAGTGCTCAGCGAAGAACCACTATTATTTCTAATCGTAATATAAGTTTCAGGAGACAAAACAACATCATTACTGAATGCGAATGTACCAGTCTGGTACCAACCAGCACCTTCAGGTCCAGCCACAAAGTAGAAGTATGTAGCAGCAGAGGAGAGATTAATCCCAGCCGCATTTAAGTTATTCATCGAAACTGTAGTCGTCGGAGCATTCGGATTGGCCGAAGCGCCAATACCTTCACCACCCGGAAACGCAGTCACTAAAGTCCAAAATGGGATGACATCAAACGTGTCAGCAGCAGCCAATAATACGTCAGCAGTGGTGATCGAATTAGCCGCAGTTGTGACAACTGCAGACCATTGACCTGCATTTGCGCCAGACGTAGCCAATGCATAGTGCGTATTGTTATAGGCATCCACAACAAGAGTCGCAGCGACAGTCACCTCAGCACCATCAACACTAACAGCGGCGCCTGCAAAGGCAGTCGCCTGAACCAATGGCAAGCCGATCAGAGCATCATCTCCAGTTGGAGTGGTCGTCGTCACATACCCAACCGGGTCAGTGGTTACGCCCTGCGCGAAGGCGCTGGACATGAGAAACGCGGCTCCTGAGAGCAGCGCAATAAATTTTGTGGGTGTTTTTATCATATTTTTTTTATGTTGAGGTTTTAGATAGATATCTAGCTTTACTATCTATGACAAAAAGGCGTGCAGGGAAACACTTCTAAATCAGAGACTTATGGAACTAACTGCTTGAACGATTACTCGCCAATAGATCGGCAAGTCACATAACCTTTTCCATCCTCAGGCGGATTGCAAGTTTTTTTTTGGCATCGGCGGGCATATGCATCGTTTTGACAGGGATTGGCTGGGGCGGGGGTATGTTGGTTTGTTCTATTGCGGGGAACGGACCGCTAAAGGGTCGAAGGTGACGGGCGGGGAAATTCAGAGCCGCAATGATGATCCTCGGCGCAAGCCCCGAGGTACTCGACTGGAGGGAGACGCGCTGTCGTTTCCACAGGCCTGTCTTACGCAATGGCACGCAATGGCAACGACGGAGCGTTGCCCTCCAAAAAAGCCGAAGCACGCTTCGGGGTATCAGCTCCATCGCGAATAAAATGGCACTCAGGACGAACGCCACTGCCTCCCGGCGCGTTCGGAGTGAGCGCCACTGCCTCCACGGCGCTCGGCCCGATGGAATGCGGGACGGGACGCTGATGCCATCACCATTATCCACGTCTCCGGCTAATGCACCAGGATGCACCTAAAGGAGGGAGGGCGACTCGCCCTCCTTTTTCGCAGCGACAGCGGATCAATGTGGGCGGGTCGCCCACACTCCTGCAACGGCCAACAGCTACAAGTCGGCGATATCGGCGAGGATCAATGTGGGCGGGTCGCCCACACTCCTATGGCGGCCAACAGCTACGAATCGTCGCGGATCAATGTGGGCGGGTCGCCCACACTCCTATGGCGACAAGTCGCCGATATCGTTGAGGATCGACTGCTTGGTCTCAGCATCGAGATCGGGGAAGCGACTGGGCTCGAACGCGCCGAATGGCGCTTCTTTTAAGCCAAAGAACTCAGATGCGGGCAGTGCCCCCTCCGAATTGAGCGACACATCACCTGCCAAGCCTAGGCCCTGCGCTTGACCCGCCCCCTCGCCCCCTGCGGGGCCAGAACCGGGGATATACGCGCCCGAGGGCCGGGCGAACATCCACGGCATCAGCCCTTGATTGACCTCGACGCTGCGCATCTGCAGGGAATGGACAAGTTCGCCATCGATCGTCATGCTGCTTTCCATCGGCACCATGATGCCGGCAACTCGCTCGCTGCGGTCATGCGTGGTGACCTCAATCGCACCGGAGACGGCATTGATGACAATCTGCTGGCGCTCGACAAAGTCGAGTAAATCAATCGCAGAAATCACTTGCTGGCCATTCGGCAGAGTGACCTGTAGATCGTAGCAGGCACGACCGTCAACCTGGCGCCTACCAAGCAGCTCGATCTGTTTGCCCGGAAGCGCCGGATAGAGCAAATGCCCCGCGACAGTCGCATCGCGAATAAAGTTGAGCGCCTCCAGCGACGGCATCGCGCTCGGCTCAGCGGACTCTGCGGTGTTGAGCTGCCAGGCATCGGCACCGTCGTAGGACATGACGATCCGCACATCATTACCGCCAAACAGAACAATTTTACAATAATCGGGCTTTTTCTTGAATGCGACAAAGTGCAAGGCTCCCTGCGGCATGGTCAACACGCCCTCAAAGCGAAAGCTCTCGAGCTCTTCCCATGTATTTTGCCCATCGAACGAAGTGGTGTAATAATCGCGCAGAATCCCAGCGACACGCTTATCGACCAGGCCACGTAAATACATCGGCTCGTACCCGAGAATCGCCTGACGGTAGCTAAGCGGAGCGGCGTCCTCAGGCGCAGCAGGAACAGGCTGCGCAAGCAGCTGGCAATGTAGCGATAACAAACAGAGCAATGATGCGCTGCGAAATGAAAAAGATAAGGCCATACAATAACGTTTTGCCGAAAAAGGAGGAATGATCGAGCCATAAAGGTGAACACGACTAAAATGCTCCCCGATCTGACGATCGAGGCCGCGCAGTGCAGCTGACGATCGAGGCCGCGCAGTGCCGATTACTTGGGCATTTTAAACATCCAGGGCATCACCCCGGAGTTGACCGTAATCTTATCGAGTTTGAAAGTGGAGATCCAGACGCCATTTTCGGAACTCACCACTTTGCGCGCAATCGGGATGCCAGATTCGCGAATGTAATCCTCAGCCAGGGTCTCACTGACTTTGCCCGTGCGTAGATCGGTCATGATGGTTTTACATTCCAGATAGGTGCGAATATCGACAAAATAGTCGACCTGAAACTCTGACTCCAGGGTCACACGAATCTGATGGCAGATCGCACCATCGACGGGTACGGTATCGAGATATTCGATCTGCTTGCCGAGCGCATAGGGATAGAGCAGATGATTACCAAAATGCGCGCTGTGAATAAAACTGCGCGCCTGAGCGGCATCCATCTCCACCGCAGCAGGATCTGGCGCCAGCACCTGCCAAGCCACATCGCCATCATAACCTGCCTGCATCGCGCCGCGTCGACCTTGAATCGTCATTTTAAGATAATGCGGCTTCTTTTGGTAGGAGTTAAATTCGAATTCCCCGGCCTCGAGCGTCAATTGACCGGAAACACGCAGACTGTGGACCTTCGCCCAATTATCAGGACCACCGAAGCCCACGTTGTAGCAGCGAGTCAAGATCGAGCCCAAGCGGTCTAGGCCCATTTCCGGCATCGCGGTCTGCCGCAAGATCACCGCCAACTCATCTTCCACCGCATCCAGCGTGATCGCCTTCGCGGCTTTTGCAGAGACACTCGAAATCAAAACAGCGAGACCTAGTGTCCCATAAAAAAACGTGCGTAATAGCGACTGACCCATAAGCACTCAACTGTCAGGTAATCCAAGCCGCCAAGCAAGTCGCAAGTAAACTGAGAGTGGTAGTGAAAGTGCAGGTAACACTTCCCCGACTATAAAACTAAAGCATCGACTCGCGAGCGAGAACATTACACATCTGTAAGCCACCACTTTACTATGCCTCAGTTTGATTACAAAGCCCGCCAAGCCGACGGAAACACCGTGACCGGACGCATCGAATCTGCCGATCGGCGTCAAGCTGCGCAGCGCCTGCAAGAGCAGCAACTCAGCCCAGTCACGCTGAAAGAAGTGAGCAGCGCCAAGCGCTCGGTATGGAGCCAACTGCGCGACAAAACCAAATCGTTGAAGTCGCCAAAGCATGTGAGTGATAACGATGGCGCCGCACCCGCACAGAGCACTGGTACGCCTAGCCGCGAAAAGATCGGCCTAGCGCTACTCACGCGACTACTGGAGCTGCACTCGTCTGGCCTGCCGATGGGCGACGCGATCCGTATTTTGAGCCAGCGCCTGAGCGATCCGGAACAAAAGCAACTGGCCAGCTCGATCTGGCGCGACCTGAGCGAGGGCGCGACACTGGCCGGCGCACTGGCGCGTCAGACTAAATATTTCTCTGGCTCGATCACCTATGTGATCGAGGCAGGCGAAGCGACTGGCAACCTCAGCCCGATCCTGCGCAAGGTCATCGACTTCCTCGAAGAGAAGCAGGCGATCCGGCAAAAGATGATCACTAGTATGGCCTACCCCGGCTTCATTTGCTCGGTGGCGTTCGTGGTGGTGATTATTTTCCTGACCGTGCTCCTGCCACAGATCGAAGGCATGCTCGACAAGCTGGGCGGCGAAATGACTTGGAGCGCGCAACTACTGATGGATGGCTCGGCCTTTTTAATTCAATTTGGGCCGTTTCTGCTGATCGCTCTGGTGCTCGGGATTGTGGCGCTCGGCCAATGGCGCAAGACCACAGAAGGACGACAGAAGTCCGACAAGTGGTTCTTAAAATTACCGCTACTGGGCAAGATTTTCTACTTCTCCGACCTATTCCAATCCGGCAATCTGGTCAGCACACTGCTGGAGAGTGGCATCAACACCACCGAGGTGCTGCGCCTGACCGAGCGCACGATTAAAAATACCGATCTGCGCGAGCGCTTCCACATCGCCCGCGGCCAGGTCAACGAGGGGCTCTCGATCGCTCAAGCGTTTAAGCGCAACGATTTCATGCCCGATCTGGCGATCGACATCCTGACCGTCGGCGAAAACACCGGCAACCTCGGCCACAGTATGACCGAGGTGACCAAAGGCTTTCGCAATGAGCTGACCAAGCGCCTCGGGCTACTGACCAACCTGGTGGCGTCCGGCGCGTTGATCTGCGCATTTTTGATGGTCGCGCTGATCGCGATCGGCATCGTCACCAGCGTGTTTCAAGTCAGCCAGACCTTGTCGGTTTAGGTGTGGGGGGGGGAGGTTTTGAAGGTGGGAAAGTGGGAAGGTCTTGAAGGTGGGAAGGTCTTGAAGGGACTTTAGGGAGGGACGAGCTCCGCCTCGTCCGCAGTGCCACTGCATCAGACATGCCACGAGAACAGGCTAAAATAATGCGGACGACACGGAGGTCATCCCTCCCATGCACTCAGTGATCCACTACTGAACTATTGCAATGCGGACGAGGCGGAGCTCATCCCTCCCAACGGATCATGCGGACGACACGGAGGTCATCCCTCCCATGCACTCAGCGACCCATTACTGAACGATTCCAACGCGGACGACACGGAGGTCATCCCTCCCATGCACTCAGCGACCCACTACTGAACGATTGCAACGCGGACGACACGGAGGTCATCCCTCCCATGCACTCAGCGACCCACTACTGAACGATTGCAACGCGGACGACGCGGAGGTCATCCCTCCCAACGGATCATGCGGACGACACGGAGGTCATCCCTCCCGCGCTGCAAACGGGGAGGGTCCGCCTCCGCGCGGACCGCAGTGCATGTGTGCCGCGGATCATGTGGACGACACGGAGCTCATCCCTCCCAGACACTCAGCGACCCACTACTGAACGATTGTAACGCGGACGACGCGGAGGTCATCCCTCCCGGACACTCAAAATACGCCCAGTGAACCAGCACATTGCGGACTCTCGTCGTCATACGACAACAAAACAAAGGCGCGAAAGCCTAACCTTCAGACTTTCGCACCTTTAAACTTTTGCTACCTTCACACGCCCGAAGGGCTTTTACTACCTTCACACGCCCGAAGGGCTTTTGCTACCTTCACACGCCCGAAGGGCTTTTCAGACTCCCGAAGGGCTTTTGCTACCTTCACACGCCCGCAGGGCTTAGTCTTTCTGCAACTTGCTTTCGGACGCGATCTCGGGGCCGCCTTGCGCGATTGCACGGCGACGCAGGCGTAAGGCATTCAAGCGAATGAAGCCGCTGGCATCGTCTGGATTGTAATCGCTATCGACGCCTTCCATGGACGCGATATCTTCGTCATACAGCGACAGCGGCGACTTGCGCCCGACGGTGGTGACGTTGCCCTTGTAGAGTTTGAGACGGACGGTGCCGGTCACGGTCTTTTGCGAATCATCGATCAGAGCCTGCAGCGCTTCACGCTCAGGCGCATACCAGAAACCATTGTAAATCAACTCGGCATAGCGAGGGATCAAGCTGTCACGCAAGTGCGCGAGTTCGCGATCCATCGTCAGGCTCTCCATATTACGGTGCGCTTGCAGCAGGATGGTGCCGCCCGGGGTCTCATACACGCCGCGGCTCTTCATGCCAACGAAGCGGGTTTCAACA
>Ga0209092_10001374_pt1 | contig 23841 bp, 12 predicted proteins | sample FraStrMetagenome_FD_187446 | JGI IMG/M metagenome (GOLD analysis project Ga0209092, IMG submission 187446) | Marine eukaryotic phytoplankton communities from Arctic Ocean - Fram Strait ARC3M Metagenome (SPAdes) (version 2) | ecosystem: Environmental > Aquatic > Marine > Oceanic | place: Fram... | reverse complement strand
GCAAATGCCAGATGACTGCACGCGTGCAAAAAAAAAGTCTCGGCTAACTAACTAACTAACTAACTAACTAACTACTAACACTGCTGATATTCCTTGTTGGATATATATGAGAATGTCCTTTTTTCCCTCCCTCTCCTTCGTGACGGTATTTTTGACAATCATATAGATGTCCTGCCGAGAGACTTCTTTTTTTTTAAAAATCCATATTCGAAGGAATTGTTAAATGAATTCCTATTTGAATTTGACTGTTTTTTCATGTCTATCATATACATCAAAACCTTTTGGAACTAAAAAGTAACTAGGTTAGGAACTTGTTGGTGATGCCCATAACATCGGAACTGTTCCAGACTCTTGGGTTTGATAAAATTTAGAAAGTAAGAGCTTACCTTCTATTCATTAATTCCACGGGTGTCCAGACAATGCTGATATCAGAGAAACGATCAATCGATCATCAAAGAGTCATTCACAGAGAATAATAATAATAATAATAATAATGTTCAGTAAAGATGAACTATTTTGGGGGGGGGGGGGTATTGTGTTGGTGTCTGTAGGTTGATGCCACAGTACGAAATGTTCTTTGCTTCTATTTTTACCTGCTGCACTTTTTGTGTCTTTTTAAGTGGGAACATTCATGTTTATCCTTTTCAAAATGCTGATATAAGCACGTCTTGTAAGTTTAAGATAGTCGTAGAGGAATGGCAATTACAAAAGTATGTAGGTCTATATGCAAAGTAAAATTATCAATAGTGTTTGTGAGATCAAAGCTGAAAATCGAAAGTAGGAAAATTGGTGCAAGTGATAAAGAAAGGGTAAGGCATGATTTTTTATATAATAATATACTATACGGTTCCGTGAGAAGAAAGCCAAGGACTTCTTCTCCCTGAACCTGGATTGTAAGAACATGAGTTTTGCATAGAATAAAAATAGAACCATGCGATTGAAAGCAATTCGATTTTATAGCCCTTCTACAATTGTGTTGACGGAAATTCTTTTTGATGTTCCATAATAAGAAACCCTAAAGTGTATGATTGAAAAAATGACGTTTTTTTCAATAAAAAATGGAATTGCCCACAATTTGCCAAATCATTACTTCGAATTTCCATATAATGAATACCCCCTCATTACCTAAAACAAGCATTGATGAGGGTATCTTGATGGCTTTTTGGTGCAACGTTTTTGATTTTTTAAGTTTGTCAGCAGAAACATATCGAATCGACTTTTGTGTATAGAACCATAATACACGTTGCTCAGTGACGTTAGGAATGACACTAATCTATTTGTCCATCTCTTCCCAACATTTTCCTACGGACTAATCTACATCCTCTCGTGTACCTATTAATTCATTCTTACGGGTTTTCATAATAAATGTTTTGTCTGTACCTATATCCACTTACTATATATACTATGTGAACGATGGAAATTGATGGATGCGTAGAGAGGGCTACGTTTATCTTATTCACGCACACCGTGAATAAGTAATTCAAGGTGACCGTTTTTCGAAATTGAGAGACTTGAACAACAGCGCAACAAACAATTTAAGCGGAATAAGAATACGATACGTATTCTGTTTTGAACCACGAATACTCACTAGTTCAGAAAATTGTAGGGACATCTTTTAATCCGGATGAACAGAAAGTCCAATCTAAAAAGCAAAAAATCATCAGCGCAATAGAAAAGAGATAAAAATAGGGGGCAAGTTTCTAACGATAACCTGCTTTCATTTTTAGTTAATTTCAAAACAACGGCAACATGTCATTATTTGATGGCACAGGTGCCGATATTTGGTCAATGGGGGCTTTCCCAGAAGAGAGGTACGCTTGATTTTGGAGGGTGTTAACAATTTTGATTTTATCTTTTTTTCAACGAAACTTAACTCCATTTATACTCTACATCCATTGATTGATGCTTTGTTTCTCATCAGCTCTCTGAAAGATCTACTTGATAGTGGGATATATACACTTGAGCAGCTCCTCTGCGAAGAGGAACTTCTTCAAGATCTCAAAGGCTTACATCCTCAATTAGTAGCATATTTGTCGAAACCTCAAATATGCCGCGAACTCGTGTCATATCTAACTTGTGCTTCTGATCAAAAATCTCTCTCCGAAGAAGACGATTTAAACCTATCACTTCGTTTTCCTTATATAGCTTGTGAAATTATTTGCTGTGAGATTCCAGCTATTGTGGATACTTTAGCTGATGGTTATATTGACGATGATAACACATCAATATTTGATGAGTCTTCCACTGCAGGACAGGAGAATATTAGCTTGGCGAGTAATGACGATAGCAGCGATTTAATAATTACCAGCCAAAACAGTGACCTTGAAACAGATTCAAAGTCGGGGAGAATACGTTTGTTGGATGCACTCTTTGATTTATCCTTAGTTGAAATAAAAGATCAATCAGAGGATGGTAGTTCAGAAGACGAAGAGCTAGTAGTCGATGACAGACTCGCAGGATATTTGGAAAAGGTAAATTTTACGTCTAAATTTATTTGTTGCTTCTTTATACTCACCAGTTCGTAAATGATTTCGATGGTTGATTCGTTCACCAATTGAAAAGGTCCTTTCTGTCTTATTCAAACTCCGTCCAACGACATTAGCGACATACTTAAATGAAAATGGAAACAAATTACTACCACTTTTTTTCCGACACATTTCTTCATACTCCATAGCACAGATCTTGCAACACTTACTCGTACCAATGAATAAAGGCAATGATGATTTCAATGATGATGATGATCCTCCACCAGCACTGAAAGATCCGGCAATTAATACTTGGATGAACAATGAAGAAACATTAACAATGCTACTCCAACAAATAGTTTCATCAACTGAAACTGAAACTCCAAAATCATTTGATGAAGTTACCCACTCAACAGAAATACTTATTGCTCTCCTCCAATCCTCACATTCCCCATTGGAACGATTATTGAAACCCGCCATTTTCTCGCAAATACTTTCTTCACTCACGAATATTCCTGAACCTTACAAACCCAATGAATCTAGACTTACTCATGTTTTGCATATCCTTGAAGGTATATTGCTGCAGTTGGGTGGCTATGGAATGCACAATCGGTCTACGAAAGAATTGAAACTTTTAATAATACCATACTTGCCTCAGATAATAAAAGCTTTAAGGGAAATCCTCACCCATCCTTCAACTCAATCATGGAAAATGACTAGTCAAATGAAGAAGGAAATTGCGCAATGTGGTGTCCCTAGATTAAGAGGTGTAAGAGTATTAGAAGCATTAATACTATTGGGAGAGGAAGAGATAGACGAGGTTTTGATGTCAAAAGAGAATGGTGGAGGCGACCTCATAAAGATAGCATGCGATTTATTTTGGGAAATGGAATGGTGTAGTGGTTTACATCAAAGTATTGCAAATATGATTGTTCATGGTAAGTTTAATTTGCGTAAGATTTCAAATCCCTTTCAAGAAAGAAAAAAATCTCATAACCTTTCCTTCGTTATCAATTTTCACGCAGTATTGGAAGGTCGAAACAAACGTTACTTTGCACAAAACTATCTAATCAATGAATACAATCTCCTAGAAAAATTACTTCACGCTTTTGAAAAGAGCAAAGAAATCTTAGAGAAAAAGAAAATCCGATTAGGATATATGGGGCATGTGATAATAATATGCCAGGCACTAGAACATATAGAAACCTCTAGTGAAGGATCAACTGCCGCCACTGACAAAGAAGGCAATCAAGGAAATCAAAGTCGCGATGAGCAACGTGATACTCAAACAAATGGAGAAATAGATGAAGAATTGAAATCCATCGAAAAAGGGATTAAAGATTTGGATATGCTAGACGAAGATGAAAATGAGGATCTTCCGACAAATGATTCTGTGAAAGATTCAAAAGATTCAGACAACAAGACAGGTGGATCACAAGAAGATATTGATATTAATTCTTTTACCCTTATTGGCCAAGCCATGTCTACTCCACTTCCACCAGCAGAAAATTCTGATGGAATTGACAACAATTCTGACATAGATCCGTCCTCTGACACTATCAAAACTGAGCCAAATCACCCATCTTCCAAACTTATTCATTATCTTCACTCTCATTCTGCATATTCTCAATGGTCTTCTTTTTTGAGTACAACTTTATCTGAAATTACTTTGTTGCAGTCTTCACCTCTTGGTGGCTCCAGCGTAGATCAATTAGACAATTATGGGGATATCGATGAAACAGATCATGATATATTAGGTGCAGGAGTCGGTGGAACTTCTTTAGATATATCAGAAAATGAATTAGATATTGCAGCGAGTATGATGGATGCACTTTCTAATGGAGGCAGCACAATGGATGCTTTTAGTGGAGATAGGGGAAAGAATATGAGTGGGCATGCTGACTATTTATATGATGATCCATTAGGTAGAAGGCCAGATGATGATGATTTTGGAGATGACGATGATAACAAGAAAGGCGATAATAATCAAGACGATGTTGATGATGACATAAATGGTGATTCCGATGTGCAAGTGTTTGATCTATTTGTTCCACATTTTCCTGGGAGTTATGACAAAAATACTACCAATAAGATCGTTATGGATGATTCCGATACGGATTCAGATGATGGCGAAGAAACTGATGATAAAGTTACTCAGGTACTTTCAAAGGAACCGCTGGATGCATCTTGGGCAAATTTTGGTGACTTTGAATCATTACCAGTTGAAAAACGCAATGATAATACCAAAGTCTCAGAACCAATACCAACGCCACAAGAAGATTTCTTTGCCAACTTTGGAGAAGGCGCAAATAAAAATGTAAATAATACTGAGCCACCCAATGAACCTGCTGATTGTTTCTTTGATGCTGATTTCTCAGGCTTTCCATCCGACGCCGGTGATAGTGACGCTTTTCGAAATGATATACATGATTCCGACACCAATACGGAAAAAGAGCAAATGAATGGAAGTATGGCTCTGCAACATCGGCTACAGAGCAATGATTCTGATTACAAAGTAGAGGACCTTTTCTCTGAAAATCGAGGTAATGTTCTATCAGAAATGTCAACTGAAGATCTTGCTGAAAAACCAGGTGAAGAAGATGATGATCCATTTGGTGACTTTCATAAACGACGACCAAGTATTGATGAATTGTTCTAAGTCATTCGAAGTCTGAGAGAAAATCGACATTGTATTCATAAATATTGACAAGTGTCAAGGAAAGCATTGATTGTGGATATTTATTTCATTTATATAGATGTACAAATTTTTTTTGGCATGGTGCTTTGATAGAAAAGACATTGGGGCAGTTCGTAAAAAGTTATATTTTTATTTATGTATGATGCATGTTATAAGCTAGAAGATAAGTTGATAATAGCGTGACATGAGAATAATTGCAATTAATGAAGTGTGATAACAAGTTTATTAATTATGACGCATGTCACAACTGAATGCTAATATCATGATTCTTGCATTGCTCATTTTTTATTAGCCTTTACAAAAGTAATTTGATTTTTCACTGGTAAAGTAAGGAAATACCTGGTCTCATCCTCGGTGCCACCATTTGTAATATTTTCATCAACAAACAAATCTCCAAACGTGGATATCCTTATTTTTTTGAAGGGCTTACAAAGGATGGACTCCATATGGGGTATAGGGAGAATACTGATATAAACCACATTTTTTTTTGGAGCAACAACTTTCTTCACTTGTTCTAATGTAAAAATAGCATTGCTAAGAGGTAAGGTTTTTTAAAGCTCTTCCTAATCTGATGCTCCAAAATCTTTCCTACCCTTCCAATCAAAAGAACAAGAATATTTTACATAATTTCAAATTCTGGCACTCGTGTTCTCAGAACAAAAACACGTACGAGGAGAATTTGGAAACAAAGATTGTAATGCTTGACATCCTTTTTCGATAAAATGATTTGATTGGATCGTTACGATAATGCTGTTTTTTTGAAGCCTGCTGTAGACGGGAATCAAACAATGATCACAAAAGAACATACATATCAACGTACGTTTGAATTATTCTCATCATTGTGTCACACATTATTTATAATATCATCCTCAAACTGGAATTCTGTTGCTACTTAAACTTCTATTACTACGGCATGTTATAGCACCTAAAATTTCATTTTCCCACATTCTTCCATCTCTAAAACCAACACCATCACCAAAATTACTTTCTTACAGCAATAACGATGACAAGTATCACCACGAATTCCAATACAATTCGACCCATGGATGAAATAGAACCCGAAGCACGACTTTCATCTCCTTGGGAACACGATTCCACATTTATACACTGCCATGAATGTCGATCCGAATTCAACCCCACCAATAGACGTCATCATTGTCGCTTATGTGGTAAAATCTTTTGCCACGATTGTTCCCGGAAACGATCTCTTATCCCACCGAGTAGTATCGTACTTTATCCCAAGGGTGGAGGAACCAAAAAATCACAAGTTTATCCTCCAAATAGTCAAGGACTAATGACAGAAGGGTTTACAATCTCTGAACAAGAAGATCCAGAACGGGTGCTAACTTATACTTCTGGGACATCACCGTATCGGAATAGCATGGGTGGAATAGACACCTTGCTTTATGGGAGAGGTTTGGAAGAGCGGTATAAGTTGGCTCGGGAGCCATTGCGAGTTTGTGATGTTTGTTTTGAGGAGTTGAAACCACTTCAATTGGATTTGAGGGCAAGTAATTCCAACGCCGTTCGATATAATAGTATTGATCCGACGGATATAAAGCGGCTTTTTAATAGTCCATTGGCTTTCACATTAGGTCATGAGATACGGAAGGTAACTAATATCAAGATTGATTTTTTGATGAGATTTGTGTATGTTGGCTCATCTTTTTTTTGTTTAAATGTCAACCTTTTTATATATAATTATAGGCTGCTTATACACTCAACAACTTACTTCCTCTACCGAAAAGAAACAATAATATATTTACACCCATGAAAGAAACCTATACAGTTTACAATAATCCAATCAACAATCCCATCAATGAATGTACAAATACATGTAAAACAATATCTCCATCGTTAGGAGATTTAGATGGAGTACGTATCCCTGCACGCCTTTTGGAACAAGCCAAGGGAGTAGCCGTATTCACAGTCATAAAGGGTGGATTTATGATTGGAGGCGAATACGGATCAGGTTTAGTAGTTGCCAAATTAGAAGACGATTGGGAGGGTGATGATAGTTTGAATAATGATAATGCTTGTATGGATAAAGGGAATAATACTAGATGGAGTGCTCCAAGCGCTATTCAGGCCATGGGGATAAGTTGGGGTGCTCTTGTTGGAGCACAAGTTTCCGATCATGTTTTTTTACTAATGACAGATGCAGCTGTGGATCTCTTTATGAACGATGATGGGTCTATCCAATTAGGTGCTGATATTGGTGTGGCGGTAGGACCCTTAGGAAGGGCGTTGGAGGCAAATGTAGGGGCATCTAATACGGTTACAGCACCCATATATACCTATTCTCTCTCCAAAGGTTTGTATGCAGGCGTGTCCTTAGATGGGAAGGTTATTCGAACACGACACCGTGTGAATGAAAATTTTTATGGTCATAAGGTTCATCCAGCGGCCTTATTAAATGGAGACGTGCCATCTCCCCCTGCAGCCCAACCTCTTTATGATGCATTGAAACGGTGTCATGTATACGCTACTAATAATGGTATTAAGGGTGGAGTTGCGGCAGATATTGGAGAGATTTGCAATCCTGGAGCTGCACAAAAAATACTTTCAAAACAGAAAGTTGATAAGGGAGAGGACGTTTATTTTAGGGATGATGATGGGCATCATATGAATTATGACTGGGGTGATAATGATTTTCAAATGCCTCCAGCAGAAGTGGATCAGCACAGTTTTAGAGCTAATTCTGACGTTTCGTACAGTACCTCTGAATCGTCGTTTTTGTGAATGCGAGTATGACGATCTTGTAGTCTCTCGTAGCAGAAATGATTGTGCTAATCAATGTTTATTAGTTTTGAATTTGTATTATTTTTGTTTTTATAAAAAAAATGATGTCATGAAAAGATCAAACTTAGTAATTTCTACACTTTGTTAGTATTTCCAATCAAATTACAACACTTTAGAATTGAAATGAAATCCTTTAAGAGTATTTCGCAACAGCTATCATTTTACAGTTTCTGTGACGAATGAAAATCAATCCTGACACTGGTAACAAGATAGTGCTTTGATTTAAGAACTGAAATTTTTGGTCTTGATTCATCTAGACATGCTTTTCGCACAAGATAAATCAATGACACTTCAAAGAAAGAAAGGATTATATGCCATAAAACCTATGAATAAAAAGCCATGAGGTCTGCAAGCTAAAAACAAAGGTCTTTTTCCTTTAAGACCGCAGTTTCCAGCTTCAAAGAAGCAAAGTCACGATAGATGAAACATATGCTACAATAAATGTAATTAATTTAAGAACTCGTTGTACTCAATGACGAGTCTCAATTAAGATTTCAACCAAGACAATAACAAATCAATCACGGGTCATTTCTTACAAAACTTTAAAACAAATGAAAAGTTTATTTTTGTTCACTAATCGAGATACATCGGGAATCAACTCAAATGAAGGAAAATGGAAAATAACCACTTTCAAGAAGCTTTAAGTTTATGTCGTCTAAACAATGACTCGAAAGCAAGGCACTAGGTCATCTACGTAGACGAACCCTCTAACGGTTTTATTTTATTTTATTTTAAAAAATCTATCATGAAATTAGTTCATTGATTTATGAACAATGCAAATATGACAGTAACAACCAAAGAACAATTCGATCGCTTTTATAAAGCTTTACGAAGGGAGATGTTGTATTGGACTCGTTTCAAGGCCTGTCGAGACTTCATCTTAAAAATATTTTCACCGAATATTTAATGAAATTATGAATAAAATAAAATATTAAACGATATAAGGGGGCGATGACATGAAGAAATGAAATGAGAAGAATGAATCTATGAAACAAGGTGAGATATGTAGGCGAATTTTATATTCGAAAGCCCTTATTGAGATACATTCATTTCTTATATTGATACAATTATATTATTGAATTATTGAATTCTTGAATACCAAAAAAACTGAGATCTTAAATTGATTAACTAAGAAGAATAAAAGGTTTCTTTACTCGCAAATTCCTTAATTCACAAAATATGCATTATGCCACTAATTTTCGATTGAAGACTGCATAATATTAACTGCAAGAAGTTATAAAATTGATAAGTCCAAAAAAGCTATACAACAAATTAGCGTATTAACTCACATTTGATCCTTGCCCTATTTTAAGAGGTCTTTGACTTGAACTACATTTTATTTTATGGTCATAATTTTGAGATTTTTTTCCCGCAACGGTCATATTATGAAAGTCACATACAAACATCCGTTCTTAACAATAATATAGCTCCTCTAAAATTTAATTTAATGTGATTACGGTAAAAAGTCTTAATCTGCTCACCATTATCTTAAGACTTAGTTAGATAAATTTAAGGTTCTAAAAAAATAGTATTCATGACTGACTATAATGACCCTTTTTCATTCCTAATTAGGTACAAGGAAAGTTCTTTCTATAAAATTAGCTTAATGAATTCATCAAGGCCATAAAAAGATTTTAACAAAACATGCAAATCTTCACATTTAACGTAATTTTTCATTGAAACGTGTTTCAATTGTGTCGATGGCAATAAAATTGAAAGGTCACGGTCATAAAATCTAACTATTAAAACAACATCACATTACAATCTCTTCTGCCTGATAAATGAAGGAATAGATTAAAATTCAAATAAACATCACAGTCCAAATAAATTTGAAGATATTTCCCTTTCATAGCGGGAAATTTCAGAAAAGAAGATGAAATTTGTTGTAAGAAATACGGTCATCGTGGTTATCCTGACCCTCTTGTCATGTGATCAAGGTTATGGTAAACTTAGAGGGTCAAACACAGAAAACAGTTCCGCAAGATCCCTCGCTACAATCACTGAGAGCCAATATGATGGAATTGATTGGAGTCAGCCAAGAAAAATCAACGATATGGGCGACTTTCTCAATATTTGCAACAATCTAATCGAGAACGGTAACGCAATGAATCCTCAAGATCCTACAGCAGGTTGGGAGCCATATGGTAGTGGAAATATCAGGGTCCAAGAAAATACTTTTTTACACACGGATAGAATTGCAGTGAGCCACGGTCCAAGTCAATCTTTGGATTATAGATGTTTTGCTCAAGGATTGCGTTATGAATTTATTGCGAATATGCAGATTTTGGATGAAAATTTGCAACCAATACTATGTCTCAAAAATGCACCGTGGGGGACTGCTGCTAGTTGTCCTCTCCTTGTTATGAAACTAGAATTTGATGATGGTGGGATACAGTGGGTTCATCTTACAAATACAATAACAGATGATTGGAGACCACAACAAATGAATTTATACAAGTCACCGTTTGTTGTGACAGCAGGAATGGCCACAGCAAAAACTATTACAATAATAATCACTGGACCACGAGCTGGTAAATCCATTATATTCGATACTGTAGGGATCTATCCAAAATGCAAACACATGATTCCAGGTGGCAATGCTGATACAATTATCCCAAAAAATTGGAGCAAATGGGGTGCAAGTAAAACTGAAATTAAACCCGGTGGAGCTAATGGAACAAATAACCATTTTGTTGTTAGTGGTAGAGTTAGAGGAACTCATGGCACATTGCAGGTACTTCCTATGGATTGTATAACAACGGGATCTCAACTAGAGTTCAAAGGACAATTTAAATTGATCGAAAATGATTCAAGTGCCAACTTTGATTGCAATATTCATGCCAGAATGTGGGAAGAGGGTACGTGCATATGTGTGATTGTCTATTGCATTTGCGTTAGCCTCGCCTAACTTCAATTCTTTTTTTAATGTGAATTGGGATCTTTCAGATACTTGCGTATACCTTGGCATTCTTGTCGAGAATAGTGAAGGTAGAAGAATCTGGCACTATCTTGGAAATGATGCAAAAGTCGCATGGAATCCAAATGATTGGAATAACTTTCACCGTGCATTCGAAATTTCATCCGAAATGGTAGAAGCTAGATCAGTTACTGCTCACATTATGGGTCCAAGAGGTGGTATTGACATTGCATTTGATGAAATAGAAATGAACCATTATTTTTTTCCTGAAATGAACTGTAATGAAGAAATGATTGTCAACGGTAGTTTTGAGGTAAGTTAATGAATGTTACATATATTATTTTGGGCTATTTCGACAAATTCTTACTTGTAGACTCTTATAATCACTATGTATAGAGTGCTCATTTTTCTGGCTGGGAGACAGACGGAAGTGGTGCTATTTTGATCGAAGAAGACTCCAACTTTGGTAGCCAATATTCAATTAAATCAATCGGTCGTGAAAGCCCTGCCGATGCTGTTAAACAGAAACTAGATATGCAGTGCTTTTTGATTGCTGGAAAAATAGTAGATATTAGAGCTGAGACGAAACTCTTTCGCAATGGACAATCATTCAGCTGTCGATTTCCTGAAGAAGATGAAGATGCAAACTGGGATGCTTGTCCTACGTTTGCTCTTGAAGTGATATTACTTGGAGGAAGAAAACGCGTCATTCCATTGAATCCTGGTGGTGCAATGAATTCGGATGGTACATTTACGATGGAAACCAGCTTCAGAATTACAGAAGTTTTCCAGTGGGTTAGAGAAGTATATCTGCAAATCAGAGGTATTTCAGGAACCGTCACAATGTATGTCGACAATGTATCCATGACTCCATCTTCGGAATCAAATGCGGCATGTTCTGAATTAGTCGTTAATCAACAGAAATCGGTAAGCTCCTGTTTCAATGTCTAAGAATCGCAACATGACAATCTTTTTTCTTATATTTTTTGTACTACCACATTTTGCTCCGATGTACAGTCATCTCTCGCAAAGGGTTGGGATGTGTTTGGTAGAGGACAGCTAGCGGCAAACCAACAAGCTGAGATGAACGAAATTTTTGTAGGGGGGCGTACGCATCATTCGCATGGATTGAGACAAGAGTTAGATGTTTCATGTTTCGTTCGCGATGAGCGCTATCTTCTCAAAACATCCATTGAGTTACTAGATCCAAACAATAACTCTTACATTTGCATGCGTAATGAGCGATGGGGTAGTCCACGATATTGTCCTTTATTCAGTATTCAACTTATTTCTACTGGAGGTTCAAGCTGGATACATTTACAAAACGATTCTCCTATTTCCTGGCAGAATGGATATAATGCATATGAAAGCATATTGACGGTCACAAATGCACTGGCGAGCGCAGAAAAAGCATACATGTACCTTTATGGACCAAGAGATAGAGTTTCAATGAAAGTGAAAGACTTATCATTGGAACCATACGAAGCAGTTCAAAATGAATGCACTGAATTCATTAACAATGGAAATGCGGAGGTACGCTTCTTGTAATTTTGATTTATGAATGTTTTTTGTATGCAAGTACTCAATTTTATCAATATCAATTGTGCAAAGAATAATAACTTAGATCATTGGAAAATCTTTGGGCGAGGAGACCTTCAAATCATAAACGAAGGAGCCGATGGAACGAATTTTGCATTCTTAAGCACAACAAGAACCTCTTTCTCAGAAGGGGTCAAACAAGAACTCGTTGTTGGGTGTTTAGTTGAAGGTGCTAGGATGGAATTGAAAGCATCTATGAAATTAATGGCTAATGATGAATCTTTCGTTTGCGACAAAACTCATAAATATGGAGAGGCAAGAGTATGTCCGTTAATGAGTATAAAATTTGTTGTACCCACTGCAGAGAATGGTTACAGGTGGCTTCACATAAGAAATCAAAACCCAATAGCCTGGAGAGCTGATACTTTCAATCATTTCACTGGACAGTTTGTGATTACATCAGAAATGACAGCATCGACAGAAGCATACTTATATATGTATGGTCCAAGCCCTGGTGTTGACATAATTTTCGACGAAGTTACGCTAAGGGAATATAGTCCTCCTGTGACTGATTGTGCACAGCTAATTCGAAGCGGTGATGCTAGAGTAAGTATTACATTCATCTCCTGAATTTCGCACATCTTTCATTTTTTCACACGTTCATTTTATCTCTATTTTAATAATAAACAGGTTGAAGGTTTAGATGATTGGAAAGCAATAGGTCCTGGTTCGCTACAATACTATCGACAAGGTGGCGATGTGGTAGCTTACCAACATGTAGGACGTACTTCGCCATCACATGGACCTGAACAAGAGATCTCTGTAGCTTGCATGACAGTAGGAAAGCAATATGAGTTTAAAGCGAGACTAAAACTATTCGAAGGACCAAATATGGCACCCTACGCATGCGACAAAACAGTTCAAGGGGACAATCCACTCATGTGTCCTCTAGTTAGTCTGAGGCTGAATGTTATGGGCTTGAATCTTGTTGAAAATCTTATAAATGACTACTCAGAAAATTGGAAAGCAAACGATTTCAACGTTTATCACTCGATTTTTACAGTGAATCCTGATGTTGCTGTGAGCGAATCAATATTCTTCTATATTCGGGGGCCTAAGGAAGAAGTATCTATTGTTTTTGATGACGTACAAGTAACCGAATATATGGGATATGAACATGACTGCAGTGCCATTGTGAAAAATGGAGACGCTGAGGTAATATTATTCATAGCTGCGACCTGATTTTTCGATGCTTTCTATAATAGTATGGAATCATAACTAATATCATTTTCTTTTTGATAATTTTTATCTCCAGGAACCTCTTCTGAATGGCTGGGTTACCGGAGGTTCAGGCTACTTCGACTATATCAATTTTGCCGGTGGAAGTCTTTTTAAGTATTCAAGACGAAGACATAAAAGTGATGGTCCTAGACAGTTCATAGATAACACTTGCCTAACGGAAGGAATGAGATATGATTTTGAGGCTAAGATCAATCTTCGCAGAAATGATGGAACTGCATTTGAGTGTGATAACTTAGAGCAATCAAGAACAGATGATTTCTGTGTGGATATCATCTTTGAGTTAATCAAAGATGGAGAAAAACAATGGGAACGTTATCTTAACGATGATCCCGCTGTTTGGTCCTCGAATTCCTTCAATAATTTTCGTTTTACTTTCACTGCTAGGGAAGCCATGCTTGCTGCAGATGAAATTTACATGATAATATCAGGTACTCATGAAGATGTAGATATATATTTCGACAATGTTAGTATAACTCCTCAAGGAGAGCAGCGTGCCCTTTGTGCTGAGATCGTGAATGGTGACGCAGAGGTAAGATTATTTATGTAACTCAAGATCTCGATGGTTCCATTTTACTCATTCTCTCATGAATATTCATTGTATTTTACTGCAATAGTACGGGGACTTCACTGGTTGGACACTTTTCAACAGAAGAGGTGTAATGGAAATAGTATCCGGCGGAGCAAATGGCAGCACTAAAGCGTTTATTGTAAAAGACAGAACGAGCAATAACCATGGTCCCATGCAAGCGGTTGATTTATCGTGCCGTCAACCAGGCGATGCACTTTATTTCACATTCTATTACAAGCTGGAAGATGAAAATAACAATCCATCACCTTGTGTGAAGGGTTCAAGAGATCCCATGCTTCGTTGTGTAGAAGCTGCAATCAAACTTGAAAATGATGACTGGAGAGAATGGGTTATGTTAGAAAATGAAGATACATCCACATACACACCAGGATCATTCACTCACTTTAGAGCCTCTTTTCTTGTTACTCAAAAAATGACTGATCTTGACGAAGTAATATTTTTCCTTACCGGCCCCCGAGAAGGTGTTTCTATTATCTTCGACGAGGTTAGCCTTCTATAATCAAAGTTCAATCAGAAGAAGCTTTGACCTGTAGTATTAAAGAATTCTGTATCTCGTATTCAGAGTTCCACAGAAAAGATTCACTTTCATTCATGACCATTCATAATTTAGGTACTAAGCATGTGCATGTGTTGCAACACACTTTTAGATAAATGCATATATAAATAGAAGTATTTTAGATTTTTTGTAAGTTGGAACAGTAAGATAATAGTTGTCTTTCATTGTATTCTTTCATTCTACCTTCAATATAATCCAATCGTGTAATGAAAATTTTGTACACTTTCTCGATGTTCAATACTCCAGAAGCAATAAATGCTATAATGAACATTAGCTGCTTCGATGCATGCATATACAGTCCCATAACTTCGGCCAAACAATATTGACAACGTTCAAAATAGTATTTGTAGCGAACTTGCTAATTGATGCAATATCATTTTTTTTTTTTCAATATTTGATCATCTCACTTTTACAATCGTTCTCAAATCTATTACAAGCGGAACAAGTGGAAAACGAGGAAAGGGTCGCTCCAATAATCACACTGAAACCTTGCTGTACCCCACGTGTGGAAAAACTGTTGATTGGGGTGAAAGGTATAGTTGCACAGAGAAAGAAAATGGTTGAGGTATTGCTATTCAATGTGTCTTCTTTCATAAATGATTGTTGAGGAATTTGTTGTATGTTTTAATGAGATTTATAAGTTATGAACTTTATTCTATTTACCCTTCATGTACTCTTCTAAAAAATTTCAAAAATTACGGGCGTTACTGCCATCAAGCTTATTATTGTCGCGATGCTCCACAATGACATCTTCGGACAAGAAAAAAAGCTACTACATAATATTTCGGCAGAACACACATCATGAGATATGTCCTGCATAAGCATTGGTGTGTTATGGCAATTATCTGATTTATCGTTTGGATCAAAACAATCACAAACAGGAAAAGGAGCATGATAATTGCAAACCCCCCTCCCAGAACAGTTGGCAGGGCAAAATAAACTGTGAAGAAAAGGTAAGATACAAAAACAATCAAAAAATAAAATTCATGTCAAAATCGCATTGATCAATTTCAGAATTCATAAAAAACTTACTCTGGACAGGCTGCCAATAATCTGGGGCAAATAAATCTAATTTCTTGGCTTTGATAGACGAAACCTAGATTCTGAAAGTCAAATTGACAGACCAAAGTTCTTCCAGATACATAAACCTCTAAATTATGAGTATTTGCATTACATTTTGATTGTAAGCATAACGAAGTTTTGATGTCCTCACTATCACCAATTTTCGGTATAATGGAATCATAGCATAAACTATCCTCGGCGTATATTTCCCCAGGACGATTCCTACCAAAACGATTGTTATTAGATGGATCTTGACAATCTCTTGTATTAACTTGTGCTATTGGACAGTAGTCAGCAGTGTCAAGTAAAAAAATTCCAATATCCTGCGCCAAAGTATGTCATATGTTATGAAATTTAAGTGATTGAAATAGTATTGAACCGAGATCAGTGAAAAGAAATATTACTTACTGGATTTGCAAAATAGCGTCCTTCTTTCGGTAGCCTGTATTGTTCTCCGCGATCAATCAAATCGCATCCAGCTTTGAGCCTATGAGATGGATCACAAGTGTAGTCTATGTTAAGGTCTCCATTCTGAGAACGTGTGATTGCATCTGCACAAAAAAAACCTTTTGAATATTGAGGTAATTCACCACCCATAGGCAGATCATCATTTCTTTCAATGCATTCTTTTTCTACAAAATCACATCCAGCACCGTGTCCAAATGGACTTGTCTGGGTGTTTGTATAATTCGCTCTGTACCAGCCACTATCCTCTAATAGTGCTAAAGTCAAAGCACTGAAATAATTTGCTTCTGGTGCATAATAGGCACTCAAAGTCTCTGAATAAAAGTATCGTTCATCCCAATGAGTACCAAAGCAATCTAGAATGTTTGTAGGTTGATTTTCTAATCTTGCACCAGTTAGTGCTTGGCATCCAAATTGGTTTCGAGCTACCTGCTTCACTGTTGGAGTAACAATTTCAAAATAAGGCATTCCATTGGAAGATACTCCTTGCTTGAGAGTATTACAACTGGGAACTATGACATCTTTGTACCTTTCTCCATTGACACAGGTATAAAGCTGTGGCTCAAAAGGTCTAGCTGTAAGGGGTTCACCAGTGGCAGGATGTCTAAAAAATTTCCAAGATTCACCATTTATACCAAGCACGTGTGCGAATTCATGGATTCCTATAGATAGTAAATTTTTCTTACTTGCTTCAGTGATGGAGTTCGGCGATCTTACTTTAATTGCATCTAAACAAAAGTTGATAAAACCTTTTCGAATGCATATATTTTTCAATGTATCAATGTATCAATGTATCAATGATCAATAATTTTTTGTTCACAATGAATCTCAATGAAAAATGCAATTTTCATCAACGTACCTGTTATGGGTCTATCAAATTGATCTAAACCACATGGTGCAGCCGCAGCCAAAACTCCACTATCTTTAGCACATAATTCACTCCCACCAATACTATCTAGCCCGGCAACGAAAATCAGCAAATCTATTCCAACTACATCCCGTCTCAAAAGATTATTTGGTACATTCACATAACCAAAACACTCCTTTTCAGTCACGGGAATACTGCCCTGTACAGATATCACAGAAAGCATATTTTTGTAAAACAACCCTATTCCTGGTATAATTCGAGTCTTCAATTCACGTATTCGTACTTCATCTTCCATCGTTCCCCGAGAAACCAAATTACTATAATCAAATCTTATTCGAATGCCTTTGTACATATTATCGTTATGAGTTGTTTCATTCGTTAGCAACCGAGAATTCGAGAAGGATTTTTGTCGATGATTGTTTTTGTCGAACGGATGGTCGACCCCATAATCTATAGGTACTAAATGCTCAGGTCGTGATTGCACACTACGGGTCATTTCTTGTATAGCTTTGCTACGATCGGGAAATCGTTTAGAGAAACGTTGAATTGCTTCTTGATCACCATCCTTGGAAACATTATTAGAATCTGAAACTTCCATGAAGGATTTAACCTCCATGACTAAGAAACTAAGTATCACATGCTGTAAAATAAATATGAAAACAATTGTGAAATGGAACGTTGGTGGAAGAAAGAACATCTCTTTTCAATTGGCATCATGTCGTTTTTTGTTGTTGTTGCTTATTTCTATTCGAAAGCCCTTCAAGAAACGGGAATGATTGTGAATAAGAGAAGAGTTGTTATTTCATACTGAATGTACGTTAGGCTACGATATCCTTTATTTTATTAAGCTTCGTCATGTTAATTCTTCATCACCTCACAAAAAAAGGATAAATCAAATGAAAAACCAAGTATCACCCTTTTTCATATAAATATGGAAATTATGAAACTATGAATATGGTCCATGATAGATAATCATTGCATCATTTCTGAAAAGGGGTGGTTGGAAATGGGATTTTGTTATTTTTAATCCGTATCGAATGGGTCGAAATAGACTGTTTCGTACTGCTGAGATAAATCATGGCTCCAGGAAATGAATTAAATTTAAAATTTAAGTTAGCTTGCGTGCTCGGATATAATACAATAGATGCATTATTCAATGTATCGTGATGCTTGAGTTTTGATTTCATGATGGTGCAATTTTTTTCTTTCATTCAACATTCATCATACTTCCTATCAAAAATTGGGATTTTCTACAGTAGGTAAGTATGAGAGGACACGTAGATTCAGGTCGGGAGAAACATACATCGTATCCTTTTTTTCATTTTTGACACCCATAAATGAAAGATCAGCAAGTTGAGTAGATACTCTCTCTGCAATCCATTTTGTGTCATTTTGAAAGAAATCAAGTTCATTCACATCATTGCATCTAATTTTATGGTTGACTAATAAAGAAATCATTTGAAGAATGCCCTCTACAGTCAAGGCAAGTCATCATATTCCTTTTTGAATCTATCAAGTTTCTTTTCGTTACTCCATTTACTCTTGAACCTTTATGTTAGATTCGATCAAATCTGCATGCAGACTAATTTAGAGGAAAGAAAGTTTTTTTCTGGAACATAAAGGATTATGATACTATCATGTACTCTCATGATTGAAAGAGTTCCTTTTTTTTGTTTGAAAAATCATCTTAGAGGACTGAATGTTATATTGTCTTGATGCAGAGAATAAAAAAAAAAGAAAAGAAATTTAATTAATGGATTATAAGCTGGAAGGAAATTATGATATTTCTTTCCTGCTTTTGAATACTCTTCCCACTATGATGCCTTATTCTCCTTTTAAAATATCCATATGGATTGTTGATTTTGGTTTTTTGTTGTTTGAATGGATAGAATGATTTGATTACTTATATATGCAATCAGCAATACCCATTTTCTAACTGCATGATTTTCTCATCTCATCATTTCTCTCACACATTTTTGACTATAAAGGTACGAGTCAAGGGAGCACGAAAACTCCCAGCAATGGACCGAAGTTCCACAGCTTTAGGAGGATTCTTAGCTGGACATTCACCATTGGTTGGAAATTCTACCAATAATGTTTCTGTAAGCACTGATGCGTATGTCATTGTCACATTAGGAGATCAACGTCATTCTGGTCTTGTTGCTGATATGGAAGAAGAAGATTTACAACATGATGCCTATCAGCATCATCCTGATTATCAATTATCATCTTCGTATACCTCCTCCACGGGGATGGATCATCCCATGACTACTACAACCACTTCAGGAAATAAACGATGCTATACAGCTAGGACCAAAGTATGTCGACGAACACTGAATCCAGATTGGGATGAAGAATTTCGATTTGAAGTTGCTGATGATACATTGTTACAGGATGAGCCATTGATCTTTCGGGTTTTGGATTCTACAGATGCAATTTCAACGGATGAATCAATTGGATTGGTTTATGTGGATTTAAATCCATTGCTTACTCTGACTGCAACTGAAGATTATGCTAATGAAGAAGAGGAAGTACGTGTAAATAGTGGGAATAAAACTATGTTAATGGATACCACTATTTCGGAAAACTTAGGTATAAATTACATGAGTCCAACAAAAGCTCAAAATGAGAAAAAGAAAAGTAACAATACCTCAGCAGGTGTCATTAATGGTTGGTTTCCATTGTATGACACGTTAGGAGGAGTTCGAGGAGAATTGGGCCTTTCTGTCAAACTAGACTTTATAGGAGATGTTAATCCATTTCGTGATTCCTCTGCTGGAGTACAATTGTTTCCTTTTTCGACCTTGGATCCAGCGTCGGGATATATGGTGTCGCATGTGTTTGGATTTGTGGAAGAACTGGTGGTGGCAGATGATCCTGAGTTTGAGTGGAAGAATAATTTTCGACAGGCCAGGACTTCCAATGAGACTCGACAAAGTTTGTTGTATTTATTGGATTTAAGTGTTCGTAGGCGAATGTGCAAAAAAGTCTTGGAGGTAAGAACGACATTAAATTTATTTTCTAGGATCTTTGCGTCTTAATATCTTTGTAAATTTGACTTCTTGCATTTCAATTGATTATGTGTAGATGGGAGGTAATGCCGTCCTTGGATATTATCAAAATTTTGACGTGGAGGGAGATTCTGGAACGGTTGCTAGAACCTACGGAACTTGTGTCCTTCTTCAAAGGCGTGTTCGGATTCCTGAGGGGATGAATGATGGTAGGGGACGCCAAATTGGGGAGCATACTCGTTCCCAAAAGGATCTCAATGATATACAAAACCATGGAGTTACAAACCCACCCTCTGTAGCAGTTTTGAATGCACTCCATCGACAATTGAGCAATTCCGAAACTGATGAAGTTCAATTATTAACATTAAAAACATTTGCACCCAATATTCGCGTGCGTATAGGAGGTCTAGTAACTGCTCGAAGTGTGAAATATTTAGGAAACTTAGCGTCAAAATTGGCAGATCAGGAAACTCGTGATGGGTGGTGGAGTGAACTGAGAGATGAGATACGGACGCATACAAGGACATTATGCTGTTCGCATGTTATTGGGTATACGGAAGCATCTACCATCCACGATGATGTATGTGTTTTATCGATAACAGGCACAGCTGCAACGGTTAAGGGCTTACCCGATTTACGGTTGGCCCATAGGAAATGGTTGGAATGGGAGGAGGTTGGTAAAAACAATCAAGAGCAGGAGTTGATGGTTGCAAGGAGGCTAGACACGGGTGAATCATCTCCTGGAAGTATTATGAGTAGTGATCAGTATAAAACAACGTCGCGAACGTTGCGACAGTCGGCTCGTGAACTCCGAAGACAAACTAGAATGGAAAAAAAAATGAGGCGAAAGCGAAATAGGCATCAAGTTCCTTATTCATATCCAGAGGATTTGCAGGCAAATTTCCGACCCCCTTCTTTTAGAAATCGATTGGCCAATGGAGAGAGTGATGTCAGTGGAAGCATGAAAAAACCTTCAATTCATGTTCGTGCTAGACTTGCGAAGCCATGTTCCTATTGTCATGTGCCATATCACCATCGCTTAGCCCCTTTTAGCAATATGAAGCTCGTACCATGTCTCCTATGTGGTAAAAAATGGGTTCCTGAGATTATTTTGACAACTGTTGAGCCTCCTGAACGTCTACCTGTGCGTGGACCTGGTGTTTTCATTCAAGCACGTGTATGTCGATCTCGACCAAAAGCTTCGGACGAAAGTGATGCTTTAGCTGTTAGCGAAGCATTACCGTTCTTGGAATTTGAATTGTCGCGGCAATTGATGTTGAAATTAAAAATTCTAGGTCGCAATGCGGCATTTAGCCTCAAAAGTGAAGTGGATGTCGGAAATCAGCTTATTGTTGCAACAGTTACTGCAACAGCATTGTATTGCGATGCTATGCCTGCCCCAAATGTTTTAAAAATAGCCCGTACTATAGCGATTCAAGATGAAGAGGATAAGCAACTTGTAGAGCTTCAGCGCCAGATCGAAGTCATATCCAGTAGGAATAGAGAAAGACTGGTGAATAGTGCTAAACGTAGAGCTGAGAAAGTTAGAAGGGAGCATGTAAAAAAAATTGAAGAGGCAAAACTCAAAAAGAAAGCTAGGAGAATGGAAACAAAACGACGTAAACAGCTATCGCTTAGACTAGAAAGAGAAACCTCTGGTGATGTCAAAAAATCTAGGAGCAATAGTGAGAGTCAATCATTGTTTTCCAGTTCTGAAAAGAATCAACCAAAAAAAAGTGATTTTGAATCTAAAAGTTCAAAAAAAGGAGTTGAGGCAGATAATTTGACACACTCTCCAGGACAAGCTTTGGACGATGAAGAAAAGGAATCATCTAGCACATCTTCCAGTTCATCTTCTTCCGAATCCTCTAGCTCGTCATCTTCTTCTTCTTCAAGCAGTTCCAGTGAAAGCGAAAAAGAAAACGTCAAGAACAGTTTTGCAAAAAACATGCCTCGTCACAAGTTTCGTCGTTTAAATTCTCTCAAAGAAGGTGACGTAACTGATACATTTACTAGTGGTGCTGAAGGTGAAATAGAAGTTTATGATGATGAAGAAGAAGAACAAGATGATGTTCTAGATGACGAGGAGGTTCTAGGAATAGAAGAATTAGATGAGCTAGTAGAAGGTGTTGACGCGGATGATTTTGTCCCAGAAAATGCAATCAGAAATGGTCTACAATCTCGAAGAAGAAGAAGGCGCTTGTATCGAGATGACAAGGCGCCGTTTGTTCTTGAGATTGATGATGAAGCAGATGAGGACATTTTAGCGGTTCTCATGGATAAGCAACTTCCAGAAGGTGTAAGGCTCTGCACTAGTGAATACATGCCCGACGTGGGCAACAATCAAAACTGGAAAAAATCAAAAAATGCAAATTCACAAATGGTTATGTCTATGCTGAGAGTGAAATGGAGTCCAGCATTTGGAGGTGGCACTAGGAATAATCAATTTTTTTCAAGCGTATTTCAAGAGTTATTCTCTAAGCTTTGTGTGAGATTAGAGGATCTAGCCCCATGTACAATATGTGGATTACGAACTCAGGTGAATCTTACACCTGATGATATGATAGAACTAATATGTACAGGAAAAGTTGTTTTAGAACATAGTGATGCATCAAGCAATGTACTAGATGTTGACAATGTAAGTGAGAATGAAATGGAAATTCAAAAGAGAGAAGAAAGTGATCAGAGGCTCCTTTTTAAACACATTGAAGCTGGGGTGACAGCACTTTTTGAAAGAAATCGATACATGCCATCTCGTCAAACGACATTAATAGTTGATGTTTTGAGTGACAAAATGAAGAGCCTTCATTTTGGATTATCAGAAGATCGTTCAAATTTAGACTATCATAAAAGTCTGCCCGTCTTACCAGCAAATACACTTACCCGCGGGAAATCTACTACTTCTGGAACGAAAGCAAAAGTTGTACCTCGGGTTCAGACGTTGATGAATGTTACAGAATTTCCAGTTGAAATAACACCTTTATTATACATACCTGGAGGGTCAATCATCAAATATCTTGGAACTGTTTCAATGCATTTTATTAGAGAATCTCGAGGTGCGGAGGCGGCTCAATTTCATAGATTTGTGAACGAATGTAATGCTATTGCTCGAGCGCATGTCGCATCTCTAGGCGGAAATGCGTTGATTGCTTATCGAGCCGTCCCGGCGGAAAGTGGGGGAAGAGTTTACAAATCACAGGTATATAATGTAATTTCGTTATATGGAACTGCTGTGAAAGTTGACTACAGCAGATCTGAAAAAGAGGGCAAGAGAGAAATTCCAGATATTTTGAGGGCACGATCCACATCTGTTTAATAAGCTTTTATAACAAAGGAGTCCTATGAACGAAACATATTCAGCTAGTTCCGATGTAATTTCGAGAACAATATGAAAGGAGAAGTAATGTAATTTAAGGTGCCATTTTGAAATATTAATGTTATTTATTCTTCGTTTTCTAAATTTAAAGTTTTCTACATCTATCTTAGTATGTTGGTCCGTAAATTTTTCGAGGGATATAGAAATTAGGTTGCGAAAAAACTTATTCCACGAAAAAGAAAGGCCCCGGA
>Ga0209092_10001373_pt1 | contig 23851 bp, 30 predicted proteins | sample FraStrMetagenome_FD_187446 | JGI IMG/M metagenome (GOLD analysis project Ga0209092, IMG submission 187446) | Marine eukaryotic phytoplankton communities from Arctic Ocean - Fram Strait ARC3M Metagenome (SPAdes) (version 2) | ecosystem: Environmental > Aquatic > Marine > Oceanic | place: Fram... | reverse complement strand
TCCATATCATTATCTTCATCCTCTTTGAAGTTATCCGTTTTAGAACCGCGTTTTTGACTATTTTTCCCAATAAGCATTTCAATAGTAACAAACTTGTATAATAATGGTTCATCAATATCTTTTAATTCTATATCTCCATCTTCATCGACAACGTTTGGTAATTGGTCAGACATAATTTCATAAACCCCAAGCTGTTTTGATACTTTATCGTTTTCAACTAAATAAATAGGATAATATATTATATTATCATCTATAAATGCATACTTTGCTTGACCTAATGCGATGACAATATCTTGACCTAAAATCATGATTTCATACATAGAAGCGTCAAAATTAACATCTTCAGGATCTAATTTTTTTATTTCAGGGTAGTTTATTTTGGGATTTAATATAGAATTCACCATTATAGATTAATTATATATTACTATTTATATTTTTTATATTTTTTATCTACTAAAAAGACTTTACCTATTATATATTCTACTGAAAAGAGATAAATTTTCCAAAATAAGTATCATTTTGGAGTTCATGTATATAATGCCAACATCTTTTTCGGTTATATACTTGTATTGAATTTTCCGGTTCGTTTTCAAATTGAATGATAAGTTCTATCAACTCTTCCTTTTTCAATCGCCTCTTTGGTATTTCATAATAATTAGCAATATGTTGTAGCATTTTCACAGTATAATTTTCAAAATAATCAACATGTTGTGCAATTATATTATCATCGTCATGTATTGCATCATTCATATTGTTGTGAAAACCTACATCATCTTCATCTAAATCAAGTTCAGAAAAAAAACATTCATTTAATATCATTTTGTCAATTTCTATTTTTTCTTCTGTATTACAAATAGGTGGTCCTAGTTCATTGGTTTCGTATCGTATTTCAGTATTCTTCATGTACATATATACGATTAAACGTTTTTAATTCTTTTTTGAGTAATATCATATACTTTATCATACTCAAGTATTTATCATGTTCCTATCTCACTTGAGCTTATCTAAAATATCCATATGTTTAAATTTAGTTTTAGGTGAAATACCCATAAATACTTTGGTGTCTGTATTTTTTATTTGCAATAAATTATTCATAATTTGCTTCCATTCGCTATGAGAAACAAGTGTCGAAAAGGGAATATTCGTAAGAAGAATATATAAATTTTCGGATAATTCTTCCACTTCCATGCGACTTGATTCATTTAACATTGTCTCTTCTTTCATAATCATATTTTGAACCTTTTGTATTTTATCAAATACAAAATCTAAAGTAAGGACTTTATGTTTATATAAGCTAGTAAGGAATAGACTCATTGCTCTGCGTTTTTCATTTATAATATTCATTTCGCAAAATTTGTCATAATCGTCATCTGGTGATACAAATTCCATATTTTCAAACAAGTTCATGAATTCATTAATATTATTATCAACAATATTCGTCATAAATTCATATTTAGATTGTAATTCATTGGCCAATTTAGCATAAACATTACTATTGAATTTGTTAGAAGTAGCCATGGTAAATATAAAATGACCTATTTTATCAATATAGACCCCATCGCATGTTTCATTGTCTTTAATTTCATCTAGAGTTTCTGTTAATTTCTCAATAATTCTGTCATATGTTTTATCAGTTAATTTATTAATTAACGCGCGGATACCATCAATCTCTTTTTCGATACCCTCCTTTTTAACAAATTCTGTTTTCTGAAAACTGCGAAGTGATTGCCAATCGTCGGTTGTATTAGCTTCTTCGTTACGTCTTTTCTTCTTTCTATACGAGTTTTTATCATTGTTGTTAGTATTTTTATTTGAAAAGGATGGAGTTTTTACATAAGTTGGAGCTCCTACTTGTTGGGTTAGTAAATTAATCAAGTCAGTTGTTACTTGAGGCAATGTAAAACTACTATCGGACCATTTAATATTATCAAAATCTTGTATAGTATAAATTACTGTAGTCATTGTGTAATATAAAAAGAATATAGTTATTATTTTATATCAATTTTTATTATAAATAATAAAATAAGGTGACTGTTTCTCATATTCTCAACAATATCATTACCAATATTCATTACCAATATTCATTACCAATATTCATTACCAATGTTTATTATTATTACATATCTAACTTAACATACTTAAATATTATAACATAAATATAGTATTGATATTATGCCTATAGAAGCAAATACAGAACATATAACCGAATCGTCCGTAAAAAAAAATGATACCGATACATCTACAGATACATCTACAGATACACCTACCGAAACTCATAATTGGAGTGATATGAATTTAAAGGAGAATTTATTACGTGGAATTTATAGTCATGGTTTTGAAAATCCCAGTCCGATTCAGAAGAAAGGAATCATGCCAATTTTAACAGGGAGAGATGTTATCGCACAAGCCCAGTCTGGAACTGGAAAGACCGGTGCGTTTTCCGTATCAACCTTGCAATGTGTTGATGAAACGTTGAATGAAGTACAAGGATTACTCTTGGCTCCTACGCGAGAGTTGGCCATTCAAATCCATGACGTTATTTCAAAACTAGGTACATTTATAGAAAATATGAAATGTTCTTTATTCATTGGTGGTCGTTCTATGGATCAGGATATGAAAGAATTAGAACGAAAACCTCAGATTGTGGTTGGTACTCCAGGTAGAGTACATGATTTGATTCGCAGAAGAAAACTAGTTACGAAATCCGTCAAATTATTAGTCATTGACGAAGCGGACGAAATGTTGTCGGCTGGTTTCAAAGAGCAAGTCTATCATATTTTCCAATTCTTAGGCAGCAAAGTACAAGTGGCTTTGTTCAGCGCAACACTTCCAAATGAGATTCAATCATTGACTGAAAAGTTTATGCGCGATCCAATCAAGATTTTGGTCAAGACCGAAAGTGTTACTTTAGAAGGAATTAAGCAATATTATGTTGCTTTGGAAAACGACGCGCAAAAATATGAAACATTGAAGGATTTATTTGAATGTATATCCGTAAGTCAATGTATTATTTATTGTAATAGCATTACTAGAGTGAGTGATTTATGCGAGGCTCTACGTAAAGATAATTTCCCTGTATGCTGTATTCATAGTGGAATGGAAAAGACGGAAAGAGAGAAAGCATATAAAGAATTTACAAATGGTGGGTCACGAGTATTAATTTCTTCTAATTTAACAGCTCGTGGTATTGATGTTCAACAAGTAAGTACGGTGATTAATTTTGACATACCAAAGGATATTCATACATATATTCATAGAATTGGTAGGTCAGGTAGATGGGGAAGAAAAGGAATGGGAATTAATTTCATTACTCAGCGTGATATTCGAAAAATAAAAGAGATTGAACAGTATTATGAGACGCAAATAGAAGAAATGCCCGCAACCATTGCTAATATAGCATAATAAAGAAGATAGATATGTGGGATTAAAAATAGAAAAATACGATACAATACATAATATAACATGTTCGTATAGAATCGATTTATTAATTCGTCAAATATACTAATTAATGAATTCAGAATTCGAATTGCCGATATACTATTTAGAAAATAAGGAAAAACTGGATAGTAATATTATTAATGATTTAGAATTATTAGCTGTGAATGAGGAGGAGGACACTGAAGAATATGATAGTGACAGTAATAATGAAGTCAGTAAAGATAGTCGAATTGATCAAGTAACTCAAGACAATATCAATAGCAATAGAAAATGTTTAATGGAAACTGTTATACAACCAAAATCAAAAATAGGAAAAGAACAACTACATAAATTATGCGAATATTACACGAACAATAAGCTTTTTTTGAAACAGAGTCAAAAAATAATAAGTTCATGGAAATTAGATGACAACCCATATTCAAAGCAAAAACAATACGACGAGTTTTATGAACTATGGAAAAAAATAAAAGGAGACGAAAATTTCATAGACCGATATTATTACGTCGATGTCGATTTTTTCAAATTTTTAAATCATTCCTCTCTTTTTCTTCAATTACTTAGCATTTATAATTTAGTGAGTCCTATATTAAGTCTTATTTTACCGGTTATATTACTGTTAGTGCCTTTTTTTATGTTGAAATTCAGCGGAATACCAATCACTCTGGAAAGCTATTACAAAGTGCTGATGAATATATTTTCAAAACACGCACTAGGAAATATCTTTACTATTATGGAGGACATCTCATGGGAGAAACGAATATATGCAGTAGTGTCTGTTGTATTTTACGTGTTTTCCATTTATCAGAATTCCATTGTCTGTTATCGCTTCTATAAAAATTTCAAGTCGATTCACGAAGATTTGTTTTTAATGAGAGATTACTTAACGACGACTATTGAGAACATGAACAAATTAGAACTAGTGTGTATGAAACATAATACATATTTACCCTTTTTACAAAGCATATATCCTCACAAAGAGTATTGTACCAAATTAGTAAATGAACTGAACGTAATTACTGATTTCGATGTAACTAAATTACATACCAAATCGAAACAAATAGGATATATTATGAAATACTTTTATGAATTTCATATAAACAAGGACATTCAAAGTACAATCGAATTTAGCATAGGCATGAATTCATTTGTTGAACATATGAATGGATTAAATAGATTGAGTAGAGAGAAATTCATAAATAAATGTAAATTTGGAAAGAAAACAAAGATGAAACACGCCTATTATCCATGCTTAATGTTTAACGAAGCAGTAAAAAATGACATTGATTTAAGCAAGAATATGGCTATAACAGGTCCGAATGCTTCCGGAAAAACGACTATATTAAAAACAGTATTATTTAATTTGATTTTCTCTCAAGGATTTGGATATGGATTTTATTCAAAGGCGACGATTAGTCCGTACAATCATATTCATTGTTATTTGAATATACCGGATACATCTGGTCGTGATAGTTTATTTCAAGCTGAAGCTAGACGATGCAAAGAAATATTGGAAAGTTTAGAAGATGGCAAAAAACATTTTTGCATATTCGATGAATTATTTTCCGGAACAAATCCAACTGAAGCTTGTGCTAGTTCTTACGGATTTGTCAAATATTTGATAGAACAGAAAAACATTGATTTTATACTGACAACCCATTTAATGGATTTGTGTAAAAAACTAGAGCCGATAGTTAATAATAGCCATATGAACGTAGAAAAACACGACGAATATGCATTCAAATATACATATCAAATAAATCGAGGTATTTCAAATGTAAGAGGTGGTTTAAAAGTATTATTTGATTTGAATTATCCTGAATATATTTTAGCGGAATCAACCAAATTATTAGAAACCATGTGAGATATGTCTTCAATATGAATACGAATAAATTATCTACATACCAAGCAACCATAAAATACGTTTGCTTGGTATTTAATTAATATTTATAGTAAATAATAATGTATGAAGTTTTAACAAGTCCGATTACATTGCTTTGTTTAGGCGTTGTATTTTTATTAATATCTTTTTTGTTTTTTTATTTCAAGCGAAGTATATCTCGTTTAGAGAGAGCACAGATGGAACAAGCGCGAGTTCTTCAATCTTTTATTACAAATATGGAAATGTCTCGGCAACAACATATGGTACAACCATTGCATAACCATGTAGGTGGTGTTCCTGATAATGGTTTCGTACAAGACTTGAATGAACAATCGTTAATTGATGTGTCAGATGAGAGTGATAGCGACGGTGAGAGTGATAGCGATGATGAGAGTGATAGCGATGATGAGATTGATAGCGATGATGAGATTGATAGTGGTGCTGAAACAGCAAATAATGAAAATGTTTCTTCTGTCTCGAATAATGGTATGTCTATTTTAGAAATAGATGAATTAGGAAATAGTGAAGATGATGATGAAAGAGAAATAAAGGTCATTCAGTTACAAGACAATCATTTAGAAGAAATTCATCCTGAAATATTAGAAGTAAGTGAATTGCCCACTGCTATATCCAATAAACAATATAATATAAATATCATCAACAACAATAGTGACCGCGACGATAGTGACATCGACAATAGTGATAGTGACGATAGTGATGACAATGATAGTGATAGTGATAGTGATAGTGATCATAATGGCGACATTGATATAAATATGAGCAATATCTCTGATAATTTATTGAATGTAGAAGAAATACATTCCATTAAGAAGATACCCTCTGTACAAGAATTAATGACAAGTAGTGATGTAAAAGAAGATATTGTTTCCACAGATTTAAAAACATTAACCTTACAAAAATTAAGGCAAATTGCTACCGATAAAGATCTTATTCAGACAGGTAGTAAGCCTAATAAAAAGGAGTTAATTAAATTAATTGAAGACTCAACGCAATAACTTTGTAAATACATTTTCTCTCTACGTATATATATATACAATGAGTTGGGGAACCTGTTATGCTGGCTCAAATAATATTCATTTTGATTTTCCACCTATCATGGCAGATGGAAGAAATTATGCAAAGTGGCAACCAGGGGCAGTTATTAATGAACAAATTAGAGAGGAGAATAACATCAAATCAAATTGGCAATATAGACAATATTTAACAAAAAACGCGGATTCCGTTATAAAAGCCAATCAATTGGAAGCATGTGATGAATGCTGTTATTGTCCTGCTTTAAAAACCGGAGAACCTGTACCAAATAATCCATTCTTGTATAAATCGTGTATGGAGAAATCTCAACCTTATGGGTATGAAAATAGTGATTTGAAAAATGTGTATCTCTCATCTTATCAGCTTCAAGCTAGAATGGTTGCTCCTGCTATTACACAAGAACAATTACTTCAGCAACATTATCCTAATCCCAATTAAACGATTCATGTATTTAACACTTTTAGTCAAGTAAGTAATTAAACAGTGTATTGTAGTATAATATATTACAATACATAAGTAAATGAAAATAGTAAGTATCGATGTAGGAATCAAAAATCTAGCGCTCTGTTTGTTTGAAGTTGAAAATAAAGAGTGTTATGAAATACGTAATTGGGACGTAGTTAGTCTATGTAGTGAAGTCGTCGTAAAATGTTCATGTGGAAAGTTGGCCAAATACTGCTATGGTGATATAGTTTGCTGTAAAAAACACTGCAAAGACATTGAATATTCAATTATTCCAAAAGAGTTGGAACTTCAAAAATTGAAAAAAATCAAAATCAACGATCTAAAACAACTCCTTACAAAACATAATATTGATTTTGATACAAAGAAAAGCAAAGTTCTTCTATTAGAATATTTACATGACCTATTGCCAAAAATGTTTATATTGCCTTTTTCAAATACGGTGAAAACAACTGACTTGAGTCTAATTGAGATTGGTATTAATTTGAAAAAAACATTGGACGAGCTATATGGAGACGTATATATAGACACTGTTATTATTGAAAATCAAATTAGTCCGATTGCGAATCGCATGAAAACGTTACAGGGAATGATAGCGCAATATTTTATCATGAAAAATACCACGGATATTCATTTCATATCTGCTGCTAATAAATTAAAAGAATACGTATCTAAAAAGACAACCTATTCAGAAAGAAAAAAGATGGGTATTGAGATATGCGAGGAGTTATTAATTAACAATGATCAATTCGGAAAACATTTAGACATGTTTCATACCCATAAGAAAAAAGACGATTTGGCTGATTGTTTTTTACAAGGGATTTGGTATTTACGAGATATGATAATATATAATTAATGTGTTTGATTTAAAATTAAAAGTTCTAGTTAAATCATAATGGCTGAACCTGAAATTATCGATATTAGTAATTTTGATACTGGAAATACAATAAATATAAATAATTCGGTAGATAATAATTTACATGATATAGGCGGTCCAAAAACGTCTAACTTTGGTTCAGGAATTGAATTATTAATGAACGATAAGAAGAAAAATTCCATCGGTAGAGGAGGTGGTGGATTATCTAGCGATATTGATGTGAATGATTTAAATAATTTAGAAGATGAATTGAATGATTTAGCCGAGCCAAAGAAAAGTATCAAATCTGCTAGGTCAAACATGTTTTCTAATTCATTCAAGTTAAATGATGAACCATTGCCTGAAGATGATATTGACGTCGCGCCACCATTAGATACTTTCAATTTGGGTGCTTCTACAAAAGAGCAATCTAATGAAGAAAAACAGACTTGGGATGGTTATGGAAAATTCAACGATATACCAATTAATCCTGATATTACAAAATCACAAGCAGAACCTAGAATGAGTAAAGAAGAAGCCTTGAAAGAAAAATTTAACTATCTTCAAAAGTTAGAAGATTTAGAGAGAAAGGGTGTAAAACTAACAAAAAAATATGATATGGAATCGAATTTGCTTGAGATGAAAGGTGAATATGAATCAGTTGTTTCTGAGAAAGAAAGAAAAAATGCTGTAAAATTTCAAGGAAAGATGATGATGGCATGTATTACTGGTCTAGAATTTTTGAATAACAAATTTGATCCATTTGATGTGAAGTTGGACGGATGGTCAGAACAAATCAATGAGAATGTCGACGATTATGATGATATTTTTGCTGAATTACACGAGAAGTATAAGTCAAAGGCTACTATGGCGCCTGAATTGAAGCTTTTGTTCCAATTGGGTGGAAGTGCTTTGATGGTTCATATGACAAACAGTATGTTTAAATCTTCCATGCCTGGTATGGATGATATTATGCGACAAAATCCGGATCTAATGCAACAATTTACAAGTGCTGCTGTAAATTCAATGGGACAAACGAGTCCTGGATTAGGTGGATTTATGGGAGTCCTGGATTAGGTGGATTTATGGGGTCTATGATGGAAGGGCAACAATCACGCCAACAAGGACAACAACAGCAAGGACAGCAACAGCAACAGCAACAACAACAGCAACAGCAACAGCAACAGCAAGGACAGCAACAGCAACAGCAACAGCAGCAACCACGATACAATCCTAATCAACAATTTATGCCTCAATCAAATGGAGCTCCACCAGCACCACTTGCTACTCAAGGACCAACTTCGGTTCCTCCCCCAGTAAGACCAGGATATGTTCCTTTATCAAACCGACCTGATATTAATGCGAGTCGCGAGATACCAGCATCAGAAAAATCTAATAGACGCCCTGAAATGAAAGGACCTAGTGATATTTCAAATATTCTCTCCGGACTCAAAATGAAGCAAACAGAAGTAAATATTCAGAACGATAGAGACGAAAAAGGTAGTACGATTAGTATTAGTGAGTTAAAAGAAATGCAAAACGACAATATGCCTGTTAGATCAAAGCGTCGCAAGTCCGAGCGTAACACCGTTAGTTTAGATATTTAGAGATACGATAGTTTCATTTCCAGTATTCGAACAATTACGGTTATAATAAAAAATTGAAGCCCCTTCCTAATTTATTATAATGTATTAAAATAAGAAATTAAGAACATTCGAACTATAAGTTTATAAGAATAATTATATTATGGAATTATTATCTAATTCGAAAAAAAATGTATTTGAATCTCAAAGAGAAATGGTGGATAACTCATTTGTTGCGCAAATATCTCGCAACAAGCATAATTATCTTCTAGGAGAACCATCTGCTAGCGAAGAATATATTTGGCCAAATCAACAAGCAGATGCTGATTCTATTGTAAAGAATTTTTATGAAAATCCAAAGTGTAGAGTTCAAAGTGTTCAAAAATATACTAAGGTTGGTGCAAATGGTTTCATGTTAGCCACTGCGCGAGGTATGGCTACACACCATGACGATTTATTTATCACTAATATTAAAAAAAACTATATATTAACCGGCATGAGTAACGCGTCGTGGCAAGACGATTTTATTAAAGAAGCTCCTGATTGTTTAAAAGGAAATATATATCATCATGGACAGTTAAATAAACTCGATTTGGATAACATGTATGACTCTCTTATAATTATCGATGAAATAGATACTGGCGATAAGGAAGGACAAATACTACATATGAAGTTAAAGCAAAGTGGTATTCTAGACATTGAACATATGAATACACATAATAATAGAATTATTGTAATAAGCGCTACTATGATAAAAGAACTTCATGAGCTATATAATTGGGGCCCTGATATACACAAACCTTTTCAGATGACTATTCCACCAGGTTATATAGGTGTAAGTGACTTCCTATTGAAAAATATAATTAAAGAATTTTATCCACTAACTAATACGGTTTCAGCTAATAAATGGGTAAAAGAAGACATCATCGACGAATATGAAAATGATTTTAGAATTCATTTATGTAGAGCCACTAGTAAGACTCTTCCGTATATTCAGGAGGCATGTAGTAAATATGGCGTATTATATATGAATCACACCTCTATTGATCGGATTTCAAGTGAAGAATTGGAGTATATATTCACACATGATTATGATAGACATGTAGTTCTATGCGTGAAAGGATTTTATCGTCGTGCAAATCTTATACCGAATAGGTGGAAGCTTAAAATCGGTTGTACGCATGAACGACATACTAATACACCAGATTATAATGTACAAATTCAAGGGCTTCCAGGAAGGCTTACTGGGTATTGGCGAGAATATATTGAGAACGGTCATAAAACTGGTCCTTTCAGAACTTCTATTGAGGCAATCAATCAATACGAAGCGTCTATTTTGGATCCATTTAGCGATACTTACTCATACCAAACAACTGGATTTAAAAAAAAGAGAAATAATGTTTCAACGAAGAAGCGAACTATGCTTCATACAACTAACATAGAAAACCTAGACACCAATGCTGATGATGTAGAAAATAAGAATGAAGATTTTGAACGCGGTTATGAGATATTTGATAGCCAACGCGAAAATGACACATATGCCAAGAAACATGGCGCCAAAAATAAAAGTCGCGTATATCCAGAAAGTAACGGATTTAAAATATGCTCAACTAGTGTGAAATGTGTTCATTCACTCGACGATATTGAGAAGATTGCTAATTCAGTCAATTTAGGAAGCAATCTAGATAAAGCAATTTCATCACTAGAAATTGGTGAATACGCTCACAGGAGATATGTATGCTATAGAGATTTGTCTGATAAAGCATCCGAATGTTATGTAACTATATGGACAAAACGTATTAAATAACCGCACAATGAAAATATCAAAAATGAAAATACCAATTGAAAAAATCTGTATAAATGATTTTTTCAATGTAAATAAATGTAATATATTATTATCGATTCATTCCATTCCAAGAAATAGTACGACATCTACAAGCTATTTTTTCAAATTGACCAACTGAATGTACCATATTTATATTGTAATATTTACTTTCACGTCGATGCCAATTAAAAGCATATTTAAGGTAGGGTGTTTCGTCTTCTGAAATCCCTTTTGTATAAATGTCTTTATATTGACGATATACTATATTGGAGTCTCTCCATGGTCGAGAACTATTATACCAATCAAGTATAATATTCTTAAACAATGGAATATATGGATATGGTTTTTCTTCCTTACAATCCACATATTCGGCTATATAATACCTCAGTTCAGGAGGCAACCTTTCAAGGCGATTTGTTTTATAGGACATATTAGATAGTACGTATATTATAATTATTTTATTCAACCCAATATATTCTAATAATGATAATCAATTTTTATAGGTAGCGGAACAATGTAAAAATAAATCAGACATTAGTATCAGCATTGTTATTAGCACGATAATTAGATATTCTATTTATTATTCCTATTTGATCAAAAATATTTACTAAAATTTTCAGGTCCGGAATTATCGTATCTAATTTAAAATGCGATTTTAGATGTTCTTCGTCAATCATAAATGTTATTTTATCATATTCATGAGTATCGTTATTTTCTACTATATTCATACATAATGAATTACATAGACTATTTATATTTCGCTCTATTTTATTGTATTTTCGGTTGAATACTTGTTGTATTAAATTAATTCTATAATAAATATTACCATTCATATCTTTATATTGGACTATCGTATCGGATAGCGTAAATGATCTATTTGTATCTATCGATATATTCATTTTATAACTCTTGCTATCATAGTTAATTAATTTTATTTCGTTTTTTATTTTATAGGTAAAAAAACTATTTGTTATGCTCTGAATTTTATAATCAGCGTATGTAATATTAAAATGCATACCAAGTTGCTATATAATCATGTAAGAATATTTTTATATGTATTTTTTACAAATTGAATCGATGAGTTTTGATGCGAAATAGTAGATACTAAACATTGTTATTAGCATACCAATTATATCCTGGATGTTTTCATATTGTTCATTATCTTTGTAACCCAATTGATTTTGATTTATTAAATGCAAATATTCAAAATCCATATGTGGTGATTGTATGGGTACAAGTGGAGGCGGTTCATTATGTATATTGATAAATATATTATCATCTTCATCCTGTGATACAAGGCTAAGATTAACAATCATTGTATGATTATAATCAGGTGTCATTTGAATACACATAGATAGTACTATGTTTTTCTGAAACTAGTTAGATATAAAGTAAATATACGTGTATAAACGATTTCAATTTTATTTCCTTCTAGTCCTTTTTTTTTTTCTATTACCTCGATTTGACCGATTCGACCGTCTCCGTTTTTTTCGCGATTGTCGTTTTCCACCTTTTGTATAAGTACCTTCAAATGTGTTTCTTTTTTGAGGTGAAACCCATGAAGTCTGAGTAGGTAGTACAATCGGTGTTAAATTAGTAGCACTTAACAACATATTAATATTTTCTAGGTCAGTTTTTTTTATGGAATAATTTGTATTGACTCCCATCATCTTTGCTGCTTGAAAAATTTCATGTATCGAATGATTATATGGAACCATAAATAAAATACTAGCCAATACAATCATATTCATATTGATCGGTTGGTTATCTACTGGATTTTTAAAATATTTCGCCATAATTAAAAAGATCATAACATGACCAGACAAATTACTCACTGAGTATTTTTTATACCGCTTTTGCAAATTTACCGAAAAACTATATGGTTCAATCGGTTTCATATAGCAAATTGGAGGGGTCCATGGTGGTCGTTGGTATAGTCCATCGACCAATACGTTTTCTCCTTTGCTTGTTATATAATTCTGTTCTCTCTGAGATAGTGGAGGAAATAATGGATACTTGGAATAAATGTCACTCATACAATTAGGAATAACATCATTATTGTTACCAGTATAACTAGTCGAAAGTTTTTTAACGGAATTATCAGCAGGTAATTTTACAACGTCTTGATAAGGAACGCCATATACTAGAGGATGCCATAACCAACATAGAGTAATCGGTGATTGGGTTTTATTAGCTGTATAATCCGATTGAATCTCTCTATATAATCGTTTATTTTCACTACATCCACTAGTGATAGGAGTACCTGAGCCTCTTAGATCTTGGTAACAATTAGCTGTCTCAATAATATCAAATCCTAATATATTCTCAATGAGTAAGATTGATTCATCTAAAAAAGTAGTGTTTAACATGGGATATTTTGTTATAAACGCATCGGTTTGACCAATCTGTCTATTTTCATAATATTCAATCAAAATAGAATACATAAAACAGTCATTGGTTTTTGATGCGAAATTTCGCAAGATTGACATTTTCTCTCTGAAATTGTATTTTAATATAACATCTTTTAATTCACCAAGTGTTTGTATTGGTTGATAGGAACCATTTAGTTTTACCAATGGAACACCTAATTGTCCTTGTTCGTTAATAACATCCTTGAAAAATATATTTATTACATTATCTAAATTATCTTTTGCGCTAATAGCAGGGTTGTTGATACTATTCGCTACAATTAAATCAAACTGTAAATATATCAGTTTCGTCACCTCGTTTTCTATTACACTTTTATTTTTACCATCAAATAATGTTCTAGCTATAGCATAATTATACAACACACTAGATGTATCGTTATATATAGAATTATTAATACTATTATTACTATTATTATTACTATTACTATTATTACTATTAATATTGGACGTCATGTTTCTGTATTAATATATATCTAGATTATTTCTTAGGTACGAAATAATAATATAATTGTTCTAAACCATATTTTATATCTTTGTTATACCTGTGAAATAGATTGGCAATTCCATAACCTAATATATATCCAGCAACCACTTGTATAACATTATGACAACCTTTCATTATTCTAGCATAGCCCATTATGAAAATAGGCACATTATACAACGCTATTTTGTTCCACGAAATATCTTTATTACGCAATAATAACATATTCATCAAGAATGAAATACTGGTAACGTGACCAGACGGAAATCCTGGTTTATGATCTACTAATCCACCACTATTAAATAAAGAGCAATTCATTGCTCCCTTAGGTCGTTTGAATATAGGAGCGTACCAGCCAGTTGTAAGTTCTTTTATGAAATCATGTAAAAACAAACACGAGGATGAACCTAATATTAATACTGGGTCTAAAGTATATATTATATAGATATTTGCCAACAATGCAAATAACGAAATGAAATCATATATTGAATTCTCCATACAATAAATATATATATAACAATAAATATTTATTTTGGTATATAAACATATTTTACAAAACATAATAATTATTTTATATAATATAATATAATATAAGCCTATTTGTATGTTGTGGTAGTTGTAGTGACTGTTTTTTTTGGAGTTGAAATAGGCCTAGCAATTGGTAATGTATTTACAGGTTGGTCTTGAAGTTTCGCAGTTTTACCAGCAGGTTTATCCAATCCAACAAGATAATAGTAATCATTGACTATGGATTCCTTCTTTTGCATACAATTTAAGCGAGTAGAATCGACAAAAGAAAGTTGCTGTCCTTGTTTTCCTTGATGAAGCATAAATGTTATATTAACAGATACAATGGGTACAGTTTGTCCAGATACAGGTATCAATTTGTATTTATGATTCCAATTATAATTATTGATAATATACGAAGTTTGATGAATAAAAAAGGCTGCTCCTTTGTTAAAAAATAAATCTAGAACAAATTTGATATTATTGTAAAGAATACCCTTTTTTTCTGCTGACGCGATAGCAATTGGTTCGTATTTCTTCTGTTCTTGTAGTCTTGTGATGAAATTATTCAACTGATTTGATGACAAGAATATCTTTTTGATATCATCATCACCTAAATCCTTATCAAATAATTCTCTCTTTAATTTTATTGTAGGAATAAATAATATATTAGGAAACATACTGTATAATTGTGGATTCGACATAACAGGAGTGTATTTTATATCTTGCACAATGCTTCCATTCAATGTAGAGGCATCAAATGTAATTTTCAATATATTATTACTCATCTTATAATAATAATATATTATTTCCTTTACAAATGACACGTATATCTATATAATTTACATCAAACTTTGATAGTGGTTCAATAAATCAATATGCCTTTCACTTTCCTTTTGTTTTTTTGCTCGCTCTAATGTTTCAATCGCTTTATTAATTTCTATATCGCTAATAACACCATCTTTGTTCGTATCGAGATTTAATCGTTTATATTTATCAGGCAACACACAAAATTTACTTTTGTTGTTCAGTAAAAATTCGGATAGTACAACAAATACAGCAGTCAATGTAAGAGCTACTACAATATCTCTTGTACCCATCCACGCCATGGTAAAAATAAGAAGTTCCTTGGCGATATTATACTTGATATAGGCCTCCATGGAGTCACTTAATTTAATTTCTACAAATCTAGACCCTATATTGAGTAATATCATCATAACACCGGTAAAATATTTACTTGAATTTAATACATTTAAGAATTCAAACATGATAGAAATTATATATATTACGAAAAGAAAAGTATTTATTCTAAAAAAAACCTAATCTTCTACCAAAGTCTTTGAATTTCGTATTAAAATGGTAGGTTACATTGTCTTGTGTGCTTCTAAACATTCTGATGTGGGGTCTTACTGTCTGTCTAAAATACGTGGTAAATCCTTCTTTCTCTTCCGATTCGTTTGTCATGAATAATAGGGGTAACCATATTGAAAAAATAATAAGAGCAAGTAAAAATATATATTGTTTCATATAATTTATCATGTTATTTTATTGTACCTTTTTGATTGTATCTTTTTGATTGTACCTTTTTGATTGTACCTTTTTGATTGTACCTTTATTGTGCTTTTTGTATAGCTTTCTCACGGTCAATCGGATGTTCATTTGAATCTTGAGGTCTTAAATTTTCCTCATTAGTCACTTGCTCAGAAGAAGAGACTATTTCAAACGTACAATCGTCGTCACATGGATTACATGCTTCACCATTAAACTTGAGATTAGGAAAGCTTTCTTTTATCAAATCACTAGTAATCTCCTTGTCACCCTTCATCAATAGGCCATTTTTACAATGGTCTTTTTTAAACAACGACATGGGAGATTCCTCTTCTTTCTGAGAATCTTCTTGAGATTCTTTAGAAGAATCATTATTCTCCATACCTTCTATAACATAATGGTTCATGGAAATAAGGAACAAAAGCACAAGCACACCTGCTAAAACATGAAAATGAGCTGCTATAATAATCAATACTAAACCAATGAGTTTTCCTAAAACACGATTGAAGTCAAATAAGTTAGTCATTCTTATATAAATTAAAAATATATTTTTTCCGTAAGTTATTTAAATTATTATCTGTATTTTTTATAAGTAACCAAATGTCTTTAGCAATGTATGCATCAGATTTTAATAATGAAAATATAGAAAACAATCCGATTCAAAAGAAAAGAGAAAATATGCGAAACAAGACCTTAAAGCGCCGTGATCCGGTAAAATCAAATGCGAATATAGATGTTTTAAAGAAACGTATTCAGTATGATGATGGCGAAGATGATGACGACGAAAGCAATTTAAGTAATTTTCAACCTCTTCAACATCCAAATTCTGTCGGAATGGAACGAATGTCAAATAGCAATACAATTCCTGAAACTACTGAATATGATATGGGTCAATCTGAAGGTATGAACGGTCACCAAATAAACAATCAGCAGAATTTACCATATGGACAACCTGGCCCTGAACAGCAACAACAAGATCAACATCAGCAAGAAGGTTTCACACAATTACCCAGCGAATATGCCAAGCAATATTATCAACAATATGTTCCTTATTTTAATCAAGGTTCTGATGATAATAGTCCAACCGGTGTAAATAAAGATGAACTATTAACAAAGCTTAACCAAATTATATATTTATTGGAAGAACAACAAGATGAAAAAACAGGACATGTTACCGAAGAATTGATTTTATACTCCTTTTTAGGAATATTCATCATTTTTATTGTCGATTCTTTTGCTCGTGTTGGAAAATACGTGAGATAATTCGTTTAATATTATTATTAATTGTATTATCATTTATCATATGGAGAATATCTCAATGGAAACGATAGAAAAACCTCAACTTCAACCTCAACTCCAACCTCAACAAGATTCTCAGTCTCAGTCTCAGCCAACACAACCATCTATAACCGATGTAAATATTACTGATGAAAACACGGCACTAAATGTCATGGTGTCATTTCTTCATTTAGCGCAGAAAAGAGGTGCATTTAATCTTCAAGAATCTGCCAAGGTATGGGAGTGTGTCAAATTATTTATGAAACAATAGGAACGTAAATACAACAAATAGGAATAGGTCATTGAATACAATTTATATTATGTTACATATAATATATATATCACCATGAATATGGCTATGACCGGTAAAAATCTCAAATTTATTCAAATCATGATGTTTTATGTTTTACTTTCCTTCATACTATTTCCTTTGTTGAGTTATTATGTTTTCGATAATACATTAGAAAGTGCTGGTAATGGATATGTCGTTGGTAGTATAATATCATTGTTATTATGGCAATTCTACGGAAAAAAATTAATTAGATAGTCGTAAAAATGTAACGAGAAATAAAATAATAATATCAATAAATTATTTTGATATTATTTAGAATAATAATTATCAATACATCTCGTTATTCTGGTTTTTGAAAAACATACAGGTATTGATATTCTAGTTGCGCCATTAGTAAATCAACTTGCGCAAACGTGATGAATCCAATTTCTTTACATTGATTAATGACTGTTTGTTTAGGAGGTATCCACATTTTATGGACATTCTGTCTTGTTTTCTTAGACCCAGGAGTAGTATCTTTGAAAATTTCTTGAAACTGAACAACGTCATTTGGATACACTTGGAAATCCGCTTTGTAATCAAAATTATTAAATACTACGTTTGATTCAGTTATGCGTTTTTCTGCAAAACTCTGAGGATTTACCATAATAAACGGTTTGGCTGCTGGAACGACCGGGTCAAATTTATTTTTATCGACCAATTGAACAATAAAAAATCCACCTGGACGCAACCAACTGTAAATATTTTGTAACAAAGCACTCTTGTCTTTGTAGTAATAATAATTCATATTTAAACATACAATATGAGTGAATCGTTGCTGTTCGAAAGCCATTGCTTTCATAGGATTTCCTTGAATAAACTCTATTTCAGGGTACTCTTCTTTAGCATATTTTACCATGACTTGAGATTCATCTAAACCAACCACTTTGTATCCTTGTTTATGAAATTCATTTGCTACATGTCCTGTTCCACTACCAATAACTAAAATATTACTTTCGCTAGTAGGTTTGGTTATATTTTCAATACTTCCTACTTCGTATTGATTTACCAACTCTCTGTAAAACAATTCATCGTATATATTCACATAAAAATCATCATATATATTGATACCCTTTTTTACAACGAATTTCTCTTTTTGATCAATAAACCCTTCCTTTACAGGTATATAAGAGTTATAAATATTCACTAAAATAAATACGATTATTAGTAAAAGCAATAAATGAAACCAAATAGGCATTTTTTGTAACGATCTTTCCAATTTGTTATAGATTTTTACTATTTTATTACCGACAATTCCTAATTCTGTCATATATATATGTATATTTATGTTATTTTTTTTATAATAAAAACTATATGAATGAATTTGAAATAAATGATGTACGAAGTGAAAAACAATTCAAAGGTATTACTTTCTCCAAATTCAAAAGAACTGATGCAAAAAAAGAATTACTAAATAGTCTCAAGTCTGGTCGTGTCGAACAAGCTTTACATTGGAGTGCCGAATTTATCTGTTGTGGTTGCTTTATTGAATTATGGGATATTATTTTGAACTTTGTCGGAAAGCACATACATTTAGGTAATCCAAAATTACCAATCTATTTAGAAATGCGATTCAATAATTTCAAGGAGCTAATTTCTAGTTATAATGGTGTAGAGTTAGATATACGTAACAATGACAAGGTACGCAAAATATTCGCTGAAATAATCACTATTTTATGTAGTTCAAAAAAAAAGCATTCGATTGAAAGCATAAAAATTAAAAAGCAAGAAGAGTTTGATATGACTACCATGGCAATAAAACTAAAAGCACCCAATGTTCAATATGCTACTGATATATTTAAAAAGGATGATCCAAAAGAATTGTTCATTGCTATCAATGAATTAGCATTTCACGTATCGAAAGATTCTCGCAGTTCGCTCGATGCATGTTATTGGTTGGAATGGATTCTAGAATTTGAAAATTTATGCAAGAAACGAAAGGATGTTTGTATATGCGAACGAAGAAGTTTTGCAATGGTAGATGAAAAATGTGTAAAAGAACCTATATGGATGATTTGGGATGTATTGTTCAAATCAAATGCCGAGAAAAAAAGCGAAATTTCTGATAAAATACTGAAAAGTATATTTGAATTGTTTTGTATTCGTTATACCAGTGGTGTCAAGAAGAAGCGCAAATATTTGCTATATTTCGCCATTTCATTATTGACAGATACATTTGATTCTACAATAGATATCATTGAAAATAAAGCAACAGTAGATAACATTACAAAGAAAATAAATCTCATCTACAAGGAAATAAAAAAGAACGAACAACGTCCTGCTACTGATTATTTATTTACTGGTCTAGAAAAAAGCAACAGAGAGAAAACATTTGAAAAATTGGAAGCCTTAAACAAGTTAAATACTGTAATTCGGTCTTAATAAACGAGCGAGTATGCAAATGATTAATGCTAAAATGTAATACTTAGTATTTAATCCTCAATAATTTATAAGTTATCCACGTCACAGTATAAAATAAAACACCACCCCATACCGTATCTACTATGGCAGGTATTATTTGATAATTCTTAAAGATGGCTATATTGGTAAGATCAAAAATACCGTATATACAAAATCCTAGTAAAAACGCATCATTCGGTCCTTTTCTCTCTATAATAATGAATTTATAAAGAACTAAAATTAATAGGATATAAGAACCTATTGCTCCAAACACATTTAGCTTCATGTCTTCTTTTTGTATTCCCTTGACCATTTTGGCAAACAAAGGACCACCAATATTTGATAAATAAAGACTGTCTAACGCCAACATTGAAAATGCAGGAATAATATAATCCATTTATAGTATTATATTATTATAACTAAAACTAAAACTAAAAATACAAATTATGAGGCATATTTTTATATACCATTTTTATATATATGGAAAGTGTCAGTAATAATATTCCGTCAGGTATAACAGTAGATATAGATTCCACTCCTAAAATGTCATCTTCTAGTTCAAGTGATGGGTATTTTTCAACAAATGGTAAAACTAGTTATACGCGAGTTGGGTTAATCGTCGCGATTCTCCTTTTCTTAGGCGTGAATCTTTTTTCTTATTTAGGTGATTTCCTTCAAATTGTGAAGGAAGCATTGGCTCCTCTTTTGAAAAACATATTGGAAAGTTTAGGTTATGTTGTTACCGAAACAACCAAAGATGTTGCTCAATTATCAGCAGAAGGAGCTAAATTAGGCATTGACGTTGCTGCAGGAACCGTGGAAAGTGGTGTCAATGTCATTCAAGGACAATTGGATATTGATCAAGGTTCCTCTTCCGGCAATACAAATACAAATAATAATGGACAAAACAACAACCAAGGGAACGCGCCATCGAAATCATTCGATTCTATTTCTAGTTCATTGTCCGGTGCTTTAGCGGATGCAGAATATAATAGCGAACCTATGCCCGACGACGCAACCAGTTCTACACAGAGATCTGGTCCTAGTAAATCAGGGTATTGTTACATTGGTGAAGATAGAGGATTTCGCAGCTGTATTCAAGTGAAAGACGCCGATACATGTATGTCAGGTGATATTTTTCCTTCTCAAGCCATTTGTGTGAATCCATCTTTGAGGGAATAAACAACAACATCATAATAAACGTATGGTCATACGCAATACAATATAATTAATAATTTAAAGAGTTGATAATATTAATTATATACAATCATATGAATACTATGCTAGGAGTATGTAGTACAAACTCTTTCACGAGAAAAGCACGACTAGAGGATTTTTTTGGCGATGAGGAAGACACTATTGACCAATCCATACAAAACAAGCAAAACAAGCATAACTCTTATAATGATAACGAATTTGTCGCTAAAAATCAACAAGAATATGGTCATAGAAAAAGGATCAAGCCCTGACGCACCGGAACAAAAAGCCAACAACAAATTGTACCCAAAGGCTTTAAAAAAGGGTTTCGCAAATAAAAGACGTCATAATTTATATTTATGTGAATGACGTGTTTTACAGATTATTAGATAGTGTATATTATCTAGTTTCAATAAAATACTGACAACATAAATAAACAACTTATAAATTTCCTTTTTTTCCCACTGGAAATCCTAGATTACCTGGAGACCATCCATATTGAGGCCATTTACCTCCTCCAGCCAAGTATGTTCTGCGAACAATGTAATTCGTTAATGGTACCGTAGGATAATTAGTAATTCTTCTAACAGGTCCAGGCGTATCATTCTGATTTGTAAGAGCCCAATTTTTAGTGACATTTGGACACGATAAAATACGATTATTCACAATAGGAAGATTATGAGTATTCGCATTTGTATAAGTATCGTTTTGGGTAGCAAATGACTGACCTCGTTGGCGACCTAAGCCTCTTGCTAATCTAGAATAATTTTGTTTTTTTGAAAAACCAGCACCATTTTGCTTGTATTGAAAAATAGTGGCCTTTCGTTTTTCACTTAAATCATCTCTTGTCAATGGTTCGCCATCAGGTAAAGTAGCATCAGTTAAGTCGATACAATCAGTGGTAGCTCTTGTCCAAAGAGTTGTCTGTTCTAGTAATTCACAATTCCAATCACAGCCAGTGAGCTGTTTTACGGTAGGTAATATATTCCAAGATTGATGTTCATTATTACGCGCATAAATATCCGTTGTTATATCAGATAATGTTAATAATCCTGATTCATCAACATTTACACTATGAATTTTGAAATACTGATAATTAGAATTAGTTATATATTCTCCTGTTGTTCTTAACCAACATTGATTTTCATAGACTGTAGCATCAAATCCGGTCCAGGTCGAATTAGCAAGAGCCGCAATATTTTTTAATTCGTCGTAAGTGATTCGTTCAAATAATAGAGCCTCGTTTATATTTGTAGTTAAGTTGCTTGTATTGAATATAGCTGGAGCACTTTCTAAATTGGTAGCCCATTTGATATAGTAGGTAGTTGATATATCAATCATTTTTATAATATATCTAAATGAAACAGGACAACTACCTATAATTCGAGATACCGTTTCTAATACAAACTCGCCACTAATGCTAACTGTTGGATTTCCATCTACACCACTAATATCAAAAATCGGTAGTGCTACATTTAAAAATAATGGTGGTGGTGGATCATTACTATATATAAATCCACTAGTTATATTTTGTATTATAGGTTCATAACCATTCAACATAGTTATATTATAATAATAATAAATAATTGTTATTATAATCTGACTTAATTATAGGTTTAAATTGACATATCAATTTAAGGATTAAAGCCATTTTTATTTCCCATGAAAAACCATCTTAGAGACAAGTACTTTGGCATACTTGATGTCATTGTTTGACTATTCATTTTTAGATTAGGTCCATTATCGACAATACCTTGAATCTCGCTCGTACCTAAACCATAGTTGAAATATCTCAATTCAGACATGTATCCGGAAAATCCACCATTCATGGCTACATGTACATCACCGTAATTCTGCTTAGGAACTCCATTCATAATTAATCGTTTCGCCAACTTGCCATTAATATAGGTATCTAGTTGGTGATTTTCTACACGGATTTGCACACATACCCATTTATTAAGAGGGATATCCTCAATGGTGACTTTTTCCTCGATATCATTGAATGTATTCATCACTACTACTAAAGCATTTGTATTTGGCGCAATGTACAAACCGGGGGCATTGTTAGGATGATTCATACCAATGGGTGCATTTGTGTAATTAATGTTATCATTTCCTTTATGGAACACGTGTCTATATTGGCCTTCTTGATAGACTAAATCATCAATAAAAAGCCATACAGAGTAGGTGAATTCAATCCCCTTTTCTTGGTTATCCGAACGAATGAGCGGAATAGACCCATTTGAATTAGGATCCTGAGGTATCACAATCATTTTTTTAGCATCTACCATACCATCGATTAAATAGGGAGAGCTAGAGTACGAAAACAACCATGATAACACCTGCGTACTAAATCTAACAGCAATAATAAACACGACCAATACCAATAGTAAAAAGGCCACTTTTGCTACTAAACTATTTGATTCCAAAAATTCCTTTGTTCCATTTACCATATTATTGTTCTTAAAACTGTCGAATGTTCCAGCTCCGGATGAAATATTTCCAAATTCTGACATATCTTATATATAATACATAAGAAAAATGATTTTCTTTGAACTAACATTTGAACTAACATTTGAACTAA
>Ga0209092_10001372_pt1 | contig 23856 bp, 22 predicted proteins | sample FraStrMetagenome_FD_187446 | JGI IMG/M metagenome (GOLD analysis project Ga0209092, IMG submission 187446) | Marine eukaryotic phytoplankton communities from Arctic Ocean - Fram Strait ARC3M Metagenome (SPAdes) (version 2) | ecosystem: Environmental > Aquatic > Marine > Oceanic | place: Fram... | reverse complement strand
TAGTAGTGGTAGAGTAGTGGTAGTCACTATGAGTTTCTTCCATGCAATTTAAAAATTATATGGGAACTTCAACAGTTGCAGTTATTCTCTATTGATATCCTTTCAATGAATGTAGGAATAGGAATCAGTCACGAGGTCGAGACTTTTCTGCGTTGGTGTGTGTGTGTGTGTGTGTATTATTAGAAAGAGAGAGAGGGAATTGTTGTCGTCGTCGTCGTCGTCGTCGGGCTTTTTCAGAATGCACGAAGCGTGAGCATGAAACGAGAAACGAGAAAGATGAAGCAAACGACAAGCTGGCAAGCTACAGAGAGAGAGCTGGTGCTGGAGCTGGAGCTGATGAGTGTAATACTAGTGTAGGTCAAGGTAGCTGTGTAGGATTGTGTAGCGCGGAACGTTGGTGCTGCCTCAGCGAAAATCTCTGCGTTTGCGTGTCGTATGTGGATGTTTTCGAAGAACGTGGACCGTCGTCAGCTAAAGTTCGTATGGATGGCGTGACGTCAATTGACTGTGGATCTATTAGGGCCAGTACCAGTAGACTCTACATATGATGTGTGTAGATCTAATCTTTGGGGGGTTAGGCGTTAGGGGTGTACTTCGAAGTATGTACACAGTACACGCACGAGCGTGAGGGAAAAAAGGTCAAAATTGGGAACAAATTAATATGGCTTGGTTCCGAAATCATCATCATTTTAACATGTAAAAAGTAAACATTGTGGAATGATCCACACTGCCACAAATGCTTTACATTTCCGTCAATTCATCGATCATCGATGGATGTTTTCAAAATCATAGTTATTCGAATTTGTGGTGAAACTTCAAATTTAGGTGAAGTATTCTTGGATCCTAGGGACATTCTTTGTTGAAGGACACGTCGTCGGGATCAAAGGCTGATCTCATGAAAGAGGGTTTTTCGAGAATTACACAGTGATGATGGAATATTTGTTTATTCTTAACATTGTATTTTTAACATTTTATCGAAAGCAATTCGGCGTTAGGAGTAGGCCTCATCAATTTCACAGGTAACGAGATAGCTATCGTAATCTAGACTTTGCTATCTTCAGCTGTAACTGCGAAGGGAAAGTTGCATTGATAGTTTATTATAATGATGAAGGAATTTTCACCAACTCTTGATTGCTAACTTTATGGAAACCCTTGGTAGCTTATTTCTAATGACAAAAACTGTAATTTATGAAACATCTTCCACGTAGATGTCGCATTTAGTAGTAGAATTCGCGCTTTTAAAGATTTCAAATAGACCTATTTCCAAATTTTCTACCCAGCGGCCTGTGTCAAACAACGGTAAGATATCCTTCTTTTGCTGAAGCATTGATCGTAGATTAGAATACCACTTTTTCTCGTCCATTGCGCATCGAATCATTGTAGCTTCATAGTCTGGCATTGTCGACGATACTAGTTCGCCAAGATTCGCCGCTTTAAGCAGACTAGCTCCTACCCGACTGGCAAGTTTCTCGGTGAGAACTTCTTCTTCGTCAACATTGCACCTAGCGTCTCCTTCACGATCCTCTCTTAACAAAGAAACCATAGGGACACCTGCATAAAGGGTATCACATCCAACAGTGTGCGCGTTATACGCGGGCGTATCCAAGAAAAGATCTGCTAAAGATAATCTACGTAGATGCTCTTGACGTGGTGCAACGTCGGCAAAGATTAGTGCTTCTTCAGTAAGCCCAAACTCGTCCTGGGCAATTTTTCGTAAGTTCTTTTCCATTTCTGTTCCAGATTTGAGTAACCAAAGAACTGCGTTTGTTTCTTTACTTTTATTTCGTCGAATTCCTTCATTTCTCAATTTCGATAGCGCTCGAAGCCACGATCGAAACGTAGAAGGATCAATTTTATCCGGTCTGCTATGACAAGCATAAACAAATCCATCACTCGGCAACCCATACTGTTCTCGGGAAACATTACAGTAATCCATTCCAATATATTTGTGGCTATTGACAAAATAAGAGTGGGGCATAGCCAATAGATATTCTGTGTAGTACTTTCTGATCTTGTAGACATCTGGGGGAACAACGACTTGATCGCATATTATATAATCGATATAACTCACTCCTGTAGAACCAGGATAACCCATGTATGATATTTGTGTCGGTGCAACTCGCTGCGCCATTATTTTTGATACAACGAAGGTGCCGGTATATCCGCATAGATCAATTAGAATATCAAGATCGTCATCTTGCAGTGAAGATACGATTTCATCTGATGTTTGGCCCGCTGAAAATACTTTCCAGTTATTTGTCGCGTTTCTAATTTTCAACACTTCCGGACTATCATCATCGTTCGACATGAGAGAATACAGGAAGACATCAAATTCGTCAAAATTATGTAACCGAAAAACGTCTTGCATCAAAAAAGCAAGTGGATGCTTTCCTGTAAAATCAGGCGATATGTAACCAAGCCTTATCTTTCTACCCTTGTTAACTTTTCTTTTTTTCATAGACATTTTCGAAACTTTAACGAAAGGAACAATTGAACTGGAATTTCTTTGTGGCAAGTAAGAACTTATCCTCTCAGTTTTTGCTGCGCGCGATCCATACGACTGAGCAATAGCTGTTGCATTTGCGAGGGATATACATGGCCACTTTAATGCTTCAAACGCGTGGACGGGTGGTAGTCCTTTATCCTCACTTTCGGAGGAAAAATATGCATCCACAGAATTCTTTAAAGCCAGCTTATCTGATCTATAATTTTTCCAGTGACATACAGCTGACTGAGATCGAAAAAGCATCGATGCCGCCTTGCTTTTTAAAGCACGCAGGGGTTTCTGGTCCTCTTCTTTACTCAACTCGCCAATAAGCGCTCGAAGTTCTTTAGCGGCTTCTTCATGACGTTGCTGATCGACAAGTATACTCGACAACCCCATTCTCTCCTGTAACACATTTCCTTGACCTAACTTGATCCTCAGACGAAACACATCTTCAAAGCATTTCATTAATCCGTTAGTACTCGAGTCTTTCTCATATGCTTGACTTAAGAACAAAAAGGCTTCATCAGGATCCTCTCTCTGTATCGACTCTCGTGCCAAAAAGACAAGTTCGATAGCAGTATCCTTGGATACATTCGATCCGGTAACTACAAGAAGAACATAAGTCACAAAGGCAAGTGAAATAATCATTTATGATAGCTAGGATTACGATGATGGGGTCGGCTAGTGCCTATCTCTTCATTTTCTTTCTTTGCACCGGATTACGTAAATTTTTTCAATACCAATATCTCATGTCCAATGTCTTTTGTCTTTTGTCTTTTGTCTCATACTTTTTAGAGTGACATGGGTACAAACAAATCTTACACGTGGAATCTACAATAAAATACTAATTAAGTTAATAAAATAAAAGCATACAGTTTAAAAAATAACCTATGCTGACATGCGAATTTAAAACTGTATTAAATACGAGATAAATAACTTTGAAGCTTCATTCATTGCACTCTCTGAGGGTATCATAAGTACGCCATTCGGCCACGTTGAGAGCTTCAATAGACTTTCCGAAAAAAATTTAAAACGAAAATGACAATGAACCTCGTTGACCGCACAAATGTAGAGAGGTGAAAATAAGCGTAATACATAACAACTGAGATTCCAATTATACAGTTAAAAAATGACCTCAACAAGCGTAAGTATTGTGTCCACACTGTGTGCAAAATGAAGGACATTGCTCCCACTTATGATTAATACGAGATACTTTCAACAATTCCAGATTAGCAGATGCACTGAATCCAACTTTGTAATCAAATGTTTAGCTAGAATGAGTTCTCTGTCAAACTCCTTTAATTTCAATAGAACTCAGGGGAAATGATCATTTTCGACAAACAAATACAAACCTTTTATAAAAACCGAGACATGTTGTTGTAAACATGAAATAGGAAGAAGTTGAAACAACGAAGATTTAGAATGGGGACGAAATCAAATGTTATCTGCGCGATCTACATCCTTTCGTGTTGATGCTTATATCTGACATACGAATACTCTTTCATTATCCGGAATTTCCAACTTGTCAGCTTCTTCTTATATTCCTTGACAGTATTTAAAACTCCAGGTATTTTTCCACCATTAGCAGTCTCGATACACTTTGAAAATTTCCCTATTTACTTTGATATTTGGTAGAAATTTATTTAATCTTAGACGTGGGTAAGGAGAAAAGTTAATATGAACAAGTTGAAACAAGGAAGGCTCAAAACAATGGGAACGTATTCAAATGCGTTATCCGCGCGCCTTGCGTTTTATTTCTGTGATTTTGAACACTCTTTCATTGACCGGAATTCCCAACTTGTCAGCTCCTTCTGTTATTTCCTTGACCATATTTAAAACCCCAGGTAGCTCTCCATTAGCAGCCTTAATACATTTTTTAAAATTTTCCTCATTTACTTTGATGTTTGGTCGAAAGTTATTTAATTTTAGATATAGGTAATCCATTTCGCTATCGTCAATAATAAAGTCTCCATCTTTATCACTCTCTATTACAAGATCAACTAGTTTTTGAGCCATTTCTTTCGCTTGCATTTCTTTCATCTCCAACAACGTCATTTTATTTCGCGCAATAAGTTCAGTCATTTCTGCGACAGATTTTCCTTGTGATTCAGCTAGCATTTTGAGTTCACGATTCAATTGTTCAACCCTATCTGCGGCCTTTTCACCTTCCTCATTTTGTTTCTCAAATTTGTCTGTATTGTTGGCAATAGCATTGATATCATTACGCATTTCATTGTTCGACTGATTAACACTAGGTAAAAGAGATAAAGTACTTGATATATATGCCCGATAAAAGTTAAAGAATGTGCCAAGAACAGTCCCCACCATATAAAGGCCTCCACCATACGTTACTAATTCGTAGAACCAGCCGCAACTCAAGACAAATGCAATAAAGTAAGAAGTGCAGCAACTTGCTGAACAACATTTTCTTTCCTTTTCTTCTCTGTCTTCACCTCCAAGCAATGGTACGGATAGATCGCCACCTGGTATTGCTGCCGCAGCCTGTCGCTTTGCGTGCGCTGCAGCCAATTGCGAAGCCATGTCTTACGAAAAATTCTTTTGCTTCTGAGGTCGATGTGGAAAAAGAGGACGGGTTCTGTGTACAGAAAGATATTATTGAAACTAATTGTATTATTTCGTGAAGCTTGTTTTCTTTTCTGAATCGATAAGAAACACTACATGTATATGTACTGGGTTTTTTTGGCGGAGGCATCTGAACGAGAATTTGGAATGACATTACGAATACACTAAGATGACTTTTATTTTTTAATTTAATGCTTGTTTAAACTATTTTATTTAAAGATCTTTTGCGTAATATGTATATTAATAATAATAATAATTTTTTTTGCGAAAGTATCCTTTCAATGATTCGACTTATATTGGCTGAATTTTTGGCGAGCGAACATTTTTCGGATACACTTCTCTTCGTGAATCGTCCTTCGTATCTATCTATCTTGTTGATGAAAAAATAATTCTTCGACTACTCTGAACTGGAGAAATTTTTTATCAACTCTTTTCGAATACGTTTACTTTTGAACGTGATAAATTTTGAAACACATTAGGAATATTCAAAATGAGTGACATTGAGTCAGGAATATTGTCACAAATAAGCGAACCAAAGGAACAGGAAAAACCTACGATGTATTTTAAAGCCATGTTAGCTGTTTTATCAACTTTCAGTACGATCATTAATATTTTATGTATGGTAGTTGCTACTGATTATATTATGTACGGTGCGTTTCTATTGAAATTGTTAGAGAATGATTATCATGTTGTAATAGATGTATTCTGTTGTTATTTCAATAATAGTCGTTGCTATTATCACATGTTTTGTTATAAGTTTGGCGATGAAAGATTATCAAGAATATATTGAAAGAAAAGCCTTGGCTGCAACTGCGGAAAGATTGGATAAAGGAACAAAAGAAGCTGAGGAAGGGGTTAACGCGATGGGCGACGCGATTGGCGAGATAAACAAGATCGCAGAAAAAATCGAGGAGCTTGAAGGAATGTTACAAACTATGTCTGAGCAACAAGGTCATAGCATCGAAAATCTTGAGAAACAGGTACTATCTAATGAAGAAATATTAAAAGAAATGAAAAGTAACCTGAAGTAAGTAGACTAAATGGGAAGAACTGTTACAAATATTGAGTGCCTTATATTTATTGTTTTCACACATCGTTTCGAACTAAGGAATATTGTGATTCAAGCCATACTTACAATTATTATTCGTAACGATGAAGACGGAGACTTTAAAATCGATCCAGAAGGTATGTGCAGATACGTCTTTGTTTATTGTTGCCTTCAATTCTGACAAAAATTATCTTTTTCTTCAGAAATAACGCCAATGGTCCGTGATCTATCAAAAGCAACCGAAGAAATTGATGGTGTAACATTTTTCCCAAAGAGTTTTGAAAGAGCAATTGCCAATTCAGGTGGTGGAATAGCAGATATAATGGACATTATAAAGAACGTAGGACAAAATGAAGGTGAAGATCCTATATTTACCTTTGATAACGACGCTCCAAGAGATAAAGAAGGTGAAGAAACAAAAGAAGATCTGGAACAAGATGACCCTTTTTCGTCACTTATTGCCAATCAATAGCTGACCTTCCATTCCATGTATTACATTAGAATAAAATTAATACGGATTGGCGGTGAAAGATTATGGTATCCATTTTTAATGAAAGGTCTGATCACTCTCAGCACAACATACAAGAATCTTTTCAAAATTTCACTAGAAAGACACATTTTTCTTCAAATAATTAAAGTTATTTTACATTTGTTTGCATTTGACAAAATTGAAGGCTTTAAACTCAATTTTGCTCAATCGATAGAAACAATAGATTATTATTGGCTGACAAGAAGATTTATCTCGTCTTTCGTTTCCTCGGCACTTTCTTGTAAGGAAGTTGATGATGTAGTATTTTAACCTTCTAGAAATTCCAGTTTTGAATTGGCGGTGAAAGATTATGGTATCCATTTTTAATAAAAGGTCTGATCACTCTCAGCACAACATACAAGAATCTTTTCAAAATTTCACTAGAAAGACACATTTTTCTTCAAATAATTAAAGTTATTTTACATTTGTTTGCATTTGACAAAATTGAAGGCAATCTTGCTCAATCGATAGAAACAATAGATTATTATTGGCTGACAAGAAGATTTATCTCGTCTTTCGTTTCCTCGGCACTTTCTTGTAAGAAAGTTGATGATGTAGTATTTAACCTTCTAGAAATTCCAGTTTTGAACGTGTCTGGTACGGATTGTCTGAGCCTTATGATTCGAGTTCCAATATATGTCCCATTTAGTATATGGGTCAGAATTTTGAATAGACCCCCGAACGTTTCACCAAAAACCTCTAGCTTTAGAGTATTTCGCAAAACTTGCTCATTTACTTCTACTGAAGCAACTCTCTGCCTTATTTTTTCGATAATGTCATCGGTTTCAGACGCTGAAATGCTTAGCTCGTTTGGTCTGTAAATCTTTAAAGCTAATTGGATAATGTCTTCAACTGCCTTTTTCATCAATACGTCCTCGAAATTTTGATCAATTTCTTTCTTTTGTTGTACCAAAGAAACAACATGATCGACTTTCTTTTGCAATGGCTCACGAGACCATCTCTTTTTCTGTAGACGAAGTGGCATTTCTCCCTTCTCAAAAGAATCGAAAGGCAGAGATGAGATTTTCTGCGCAAAAAGGTCCACTTAGACACAGAAATAATGAGTTTCGGGAAATTCTCACCTGCAAATCTACGATAGCTTCCAGTAATTCTTCATATTCCTCTAGTTTATCTCTCTTCTTCTCCAGCTCCCATTCCCTTTCTCGCTTATTTTCGTTTTCTTTTGTCAATTTTTTCACATCTCGCTCAAGTCTTCTGATACTTTTCTCTATAGTTACCTGTTCCATGATTTTCGTCTCCGTTAGTGAAAGAATTGGAGCCGTAAAAAATACGTTTAGGCAAGCAAGAAAAATTACTGCGAATACGTGGTCCGATACAAAGATCATCGCAAAGCTTAAGGCAACGAGAAACATGCAAAGCGAAGTCAAAATTACTCCGTTTAAAAGATCTGTAGTTAGCCTAAGATCGTCATCATTTTCTTCTTCTCGTTCTTCTCGCGATAAAACTCGCTCTTCTCTCGGTAGAAGAGGTATCGACAGAAATCTGAGATTTGAAGGCGACATGATTGAGGAGTGATTGCAATATGAAAAATATTATCGCACGTAGTAAAATTGTTTTCGTGTATATTTTTCTCTTTATTTGTTTTCGGCGATGTTCGAGTGAATTCCCGCGAGCCGGTTAGAAATGTCAATAAGTACATAGGACATTGCTAAAAATGAAAAACCAATCTTGGCAACTAATTCAAATTTTTCGTATACATGTACGATATACGGATAGACGGATAGGAGAAAGCCTGACCGACATAAAAGCATTTCAGTCCAAATTTCACAATTCAAAACCTTCGGTAATGTTTTTACAATCGTAGACTTAATTTGTTTAGATATAGATGTGTATATTCATCAGGTTTTAGATGCTATCTTGATCTAATGTTTAGCTGCCTGAAGCCTGTTCTCCTTTTACAGTAGAAAATTTGGTCAACATACTTTACACGCGTACCGGTATATCTATTTTATACCTAAAACTCGTTCTTTACATTTGAGCTTGTCGATAATGTTGCCTGCTATTCAAGCAACGTACATGTACAGTACTAGGAAGAATCAGAATCAGATTTCTCAGGGAGATTCATTTCAGAGGAAAGTGCGTCACCGAGGCTTGAAATGAATGTATAAACTTATAAACCTCAAAACTAAAAATAGCTCAAAGTCAGGAGTCTTGGAATTCAAAGGCATCTCATAGGATGAATAACAGCAATGTGTGTGCTAACGAGGGACCGTTTTCATATTTATGGATGGGACAATGGATTGCGGAAAATAAAATATACTTGGAAGTATTAGGTCTAGAGGAAGTACTTCTCATAAAGAAGATCGTAAAATGTATCAACAACAAATGCCCTCGCCACTTTCGTTCAAATGCTAGTGGAGACTTAAAACTAGAGGTATACCGGCGCAAATAGCGATCGTGGATGATGTACGTGACAAGCGTATCAATTTTTTGTTTTGTAAAAAATAATCTAGTAACACTGCTTGGTAGCAATTAATGTACGTCCACTGAATGATACATGAATTTCCATTGATCAACTGTGTTGAACGTTCTCAAACAAAGTCTCAATCATCACTCACTTCGACGTCGATCACCGTAGTCTCTCTTTTCTTCTTTTTAGATTTTTCTTCCGTCGGTATCACACTTTCATCTGCCAAATCAAAATTTGGTTGCCCAAACAAATCAAAAATGCTTCCATTCCCTCTAAACAAATCAGATTTATCATCTTCAAAAGATGGGGCAACATTGCAGAGCTCTATTCCCTTTTTATCTTGAGTGGAACGTAAAATTGCTCCACAATTAAAGCACACTGATGGCTGATCATCTTTCATCACAAACGTAGGCGATCCACAGCTTGGACAAGCACCATCAATAGTGTTTACAGATTTCCATATTTGAAATCCGACAAAAAGCAACACAGGTGTCAAAAAACTTATTAAGAGTAATGAATTCGTTATTGCGAAAAAGATTCCACCAAGGGGACTCATAAAAAACGCAGTAAGACCAAATAAAGTCACAAATCCCGGCAAAATATCGCTAATTGGGTTTCGGTTATTATTATCTTCAGGAGGAAGGTTATACATATTGAGAGATGTTGACGATGTCAAGGTCGTAGATTTGATTTCAAACACGGCCCTAGACTTTTGATCATTTCTTTCATTCACCAAGTCGAATGCAATTGACGAAAAAGAGCGACGACATGAAGAAAGTGATGGTGTACGCGTCAACGGGCCGTTGAATGATTGTACAGAAGATATCAACGCGAGAAAAAGCGTCACATGACTCACTGCCTTTAATGAAAACCCTTTCATTGCTCTACTGATCACTCGAAGGAAGTGCTGACTTCACTTCTTGTTCATTGTGAGAAAGTGAAGAAAGGGAGGAGGGAGGAAGTTGAAGATGTGCAGATTTTGAAGTAGTGATAGATCTACATTAGAATTTCGCCGTTAAATAAATTTAGAGTTTTCGTGTATCGGTATTGTGTATTTGCATGCCAAGCCTGTTCCAGTTCCCACTGCTGCGCTGCATTTTGTGTTTAAAATCGTCTTTACCATCTAAGGAGCGTTTTGTTAAATGGGTGCATCTGGTGCAAAGTCTAAATAAGTAGAGATGAGGAAAACGTACGCGTCAGCAGTGAAACAACAGAACGGCTGGAGATCGATCTAGAACACTGTGAAGAGTTCCAATGAGTATCCAATGAACGCATCTGTTTATTAAATAGAAATAATCCTGTTTCAATAGTAATCATTACAATATACTCTATATGAAAACCAAATTCGTTTTTCATCAACAGAGCCTAAATAGCACCGAATACTTTGGGTAGAGAACAAAGGTCGAATTATTAACAGAATTCCAACAGCACTTGTTGGGGATTGCTAAACAGAGTTGATAATGCAACGGGAAAGATTATTATGATAATGCAACGGGAAAGATTATTATGATAATGCAACGGGAAAGATTATTATGATAATGCAACGGGAAAGATTATTATGATAATGCAACGGGAAAGATTATTATATCGAGCCTACAAATACCTATAAAATAAGAGAGTTATCGTCCAGATTCGTTTCAAGACTTTGGATTAATACATTTGATTTGAACTTGTTGTGCTTTTCTGTAAAAAGTAAAAAGATACATAAATGTAACATGGAGGATGCCGGAATCGAACCGGCGACCTCGTGCATGCTAAGCACGCGCTCTACCAACTGAGCTAAACCCCCGTGATGGCTGTTAATTTCACTTGCTAAATACCACCGAATACTTTGGGTAGAGAACCAAGGTCGAATTATTAACAGAATTCCAACAGCACTTGTTGGGGATTGCTATTAATCGAGCAGAGTTGATAATGCAACGGGAAAGATTATTATATCGAGCCTACAAATACCTATAAAATAAGAGAGTTATCGTCCAGATTCGTTTCAAGACTTTGGATTAATACATTGGTTTGGACTTGTTGTGCTTTTCTGAAAAAGTAAAAAGATACATAAATGTAACATGGAGGATGCCGGAATCGAACCGGCGACCTCGTGCATGCTAAGCACGCGCTCTACCAACTGAGCTAAACCCCCGTAATAACTTTTAATTTCAGTTGCCAAATTTAAATTTATTCATTAGACCAACATAATATTTATTTGTTCTAAAAAAATACTAGTACAGGGGTTGCCAACTTGCGAAATATGGAAATGAATATGGATTCACGTTCACGTTCATTTTTTAAATTAGCTTTTTCTGAAAAATAATCCATTCTGATTGGATGAAAAAAATGAACGTGAATATGGAAATGAATGCACATAGGATATGGAAATGAATATGGAAATGAATGCACATGGGATATGGAAATGAATATGGAAATGAATGCACATGGGATATGGAAATGAATATGGATTCACGTTCACGTTCATTTTTTATCCGTACATCCATAACACTGCCATCACCAACACACATTCCGTCCCCATCCGCATCCCACAACCCACAACCGCAAACTACTACAAGACTGATTCAAGTATACTGTTGACGTCCCTCTAATAAACTCTAGCATAAGTGATTAGGAGGAATACATAAATGAAAACAAAATAACGTCCTCGCTCTCTGCTAAATATGGGGCTCAGATGAATATATGTATTTTTCTCTTTCAAGAGAGAAATAGATATATTTTTTAGGTTTAAGTTCAAAACCTTCCATCATGTAAATTTAATTCCTCCACACAAAATGGCAAGAATGGCTTTCATCTCAATGTTTGAATGAAGCTAGGATTTTGATGCATTTTAGAGGTTACATGATCCCTTCAAATGACAAATCGTATCGATTCCGATGGGAAACAGGTCTTGGTCTCTTCAAGAAAGATCATAAGTGAACAAACTTTCTAATAATAATATTGGAAGACTAGTGAAGAATTACAAAGTTCGACATTTTTTCAATTTACACTATGGTAGAAATTTGCTCCGCGTTTATTTAGGAACTTTATTAACCAAGCGATGTTACTCCTCTATCAAAAGAAGCACTTCGACGAAATAGGTTTGAGCGTCTCGATTCAGTAATAAGTTATATAGAGATAGTTACCGTGACAAACCAAAAAAAATCCTCATTGCACGACGATAAACTGAACGACATCCAAAAATCTCGTTTCAAAATTTTACTTTCGGACAGTCCGCAGAAAGATAAATTTTGACATAGACGTTGCAGAAAAGAGAGTGAGATTTGCTTGTTTTGTTTTTTATCCGTATATCGTATCCGTCACAGAGTCACAGGTTGACATTTTAAGTTGCTCATGAAACGGAGTTTGTTGACATACTTTGGCAAACTTTCATGTCCTACGAGTACATCATAAAGTAGAAGCTAGAAAAATAGGCAATTGAAGTGCGATAATATTTGTACATATTTATTCAATCAACTTAAGACATGAACATATCCCAACGAAAACGGTTCAAGGCCGCTTTAGGCGAAATAAAGCAGCAGTTAGAAACATCCGAGTCGAAAACGTTGGATGAACTTCATGATTTACTCATGAGAGCGGAGTTATTGACTCGAGGTGTCGTTTGTACCGTAGAAGGAAAAGTCGATGATGAGGATTATGCAAGGCGCTTGGATGACTTCATTTTAAGTTGCTTGGGTAAGCGACGGTTATCGATGGAAGATGTGGATAACGGTGTACCCGTTCAATTGTGTGTGGGCTCTTTTGCAATGTGTGCTATTGCGGCTGAGAAAATACATGGGAGGCTGGAGGACTGTAGAAGAGAAGATGGTTGTGTTATGTTGAGTGATTTGCCAGTGCCTCCTAGGCATGTAGAAAGAAAGCTTATGGAAAGATGTAAAGTGGTACAAGATGAATCGTTTGAGAAAGTTTTGTATATTTTTCACTTTGAGAATCGCACTACAATTGAGGAGTCGTCTATCGAAGCCCTGCATATATCGCGCACACGATTCCTCTCTGCTGCTAAAAGGTTTATGAAGGATCAACCGCAAATGTGGCGGAAGGCTTTGGATGTAACTTTGAAATTGCCTGAGACCATGAAAACAAACACTGACAATAATGATAATGTTTATTATATGCCTCCCAGTGATGCGATTGTGCCTCTTCAAAATTTGGCAAGAATTGTGAGCAAAAAGGGAACAAATCCAAAGAAAGTGACCGAATTTTACGTACTGTTGGCAGGCGCTCACTTGAGACAAGTAATTGAAGGAGATGGAGATCAGGACTCGTTTCGAATAATCGAAGAAAATTTGAATTCTTGCGAAGAACACATGCAGCTGCTTGAGAGTGAAATGGCATTTGCGGTAAATATTCTTTCGAGCAAAAGTGAGCTCTTGAAAGAAGATAACGAAATTGCAACTGTTGTGGGGGAACTTCAAGATAATGATGTTAACCGTTCAACCATTGAAAAGAGGAGCTATTACGAAAAAGAAGCTCGTGCCAAAGTCTTCCTCAATTCCGATGACGATTTTTACTATCATGTTGAGATCATGCGTGATGCTTTCCTTGAGACAATTCGCAACTTTGAAGATAAATGTGATCAGAAGAACTTTTTGTCAGCGCTTAATGATGCTGTCAAAATATTAATCAGTTGCAACGCTCGCTTCGTCGATAGAATTCGAGCGTTAGCGTCAATTAAGGAGAAAAAGTCCAAAAAATTTGCTCGACCCCAACTGCTTCGGAAACTTTATTGTTTTATTGAGCCTATTCTTAAATACTTTCGAGAAAGCATAAAAGTTGGATTTATGCACAACCCATTGAAAGAGCTTCGCGTTACTATATCACGAACTATATTGTTCTTAGACTGGGTTGATACGAGCGAAGAAATTGTCGAAGATAAAATTCTCGGTCAAGTCATATCATATTTTGATGAAGCAACGCCTTGTGCTGATAACGAAATCGTCTCCTCAAAAACTGCAGCAAAATGTATGTCGCTATTTTGTAAGAGCACCGCAGAGCAAAGCAAATACTCGAAGAAAAGCATCCAAATCACTAAAGAGGTAACGTGCATTCTCTTTTGAGATAGACAGGAAGAAAAGTATTTACTAATTGTTGTTCTATGCTCTTTAGGACACTGAATCTTACCCCAATGGGACATATGGTTCTGCATTTTACAAGTCTATCTGGAAATGGGGTGGATTTGTCACTTCACAGCCCTGGCCATACTGTAATACAGACGATGCTAGAAAATTCATTGAATGTGCTAAAACGGACATTAAATTTTCTGAAAATATTTTTGGAAGAATTGCAACCCAGTTTGATAAAGTTTTGTTGTTGCTTATGGAGGCAGATCTTGAGCTTCATTTCATGAGGCAGAGTTTATCTCGATCATTCACATTGTTTTCTGAAGTTGTCGATTGCTTTGAAGAATTTTCTTCATTGGAGTCTGGTATGGAAAGGTCCTGTTCAGTTCTGAAGGCATATGCATTGCGAGGACTTGTAAAATGTCTTTTGAAGGACAAGTCGATTATGCAAAATAAAAATATAGACATCGCTTATTCGGAAAGGCGGGCAAAAGAAGCGTTTGATTTGATTGAAAGAAACATGGTTGAAGTATCTCGAAGCTGTTTATACACAACGTCTATTATCAGCTTAATGAGCAGCTCATTGAAGTGCGTCCTCCTTCAGCTCATAGCGGAGTCATTACTTCAGCAAGAAAATGCTGAGGCAGCTCTCATCTTTCTCAAAAGAGCTGTTGAATCACGTCCCAACGATTATCACGCCAACTATTCATTTGCAACTATTCAATTACGAACATATTTGTTGTCGCCCGAAGATCTGAAGTCATCAAAGCAGCAAGTTCAAAGGCTGCTCCTTAAGACAGCCAAATTAGATTCATCTCAAGCGAATCCTTTTGCTCTTCTTGGATTATGGTTTGAGTATTTTAATGATAGCAAGAGGTCTTTGGGATGTTATTCAAAAAGTTTGGATCTAGATCCTTGTAATCCAATTGCAGGGTACGGAGTTTGCCGATTACGAACCCGAAAAGAAGCTCTCATTTTTTGCTCAAAAGCTGCATCGAAATGTTCGCCGTTTATCGGATGGGCATGGATTTACCTTGGTAGGGACGCAATTGCAACAAATAAAGATGATGTCATAGCTAGTAAATGTTTTCAAGAAGCATTACTGATGCGTGATGTGACGTCTTTGAAAGAAAATCAATTTTTCTATGTTGGTCCGAAAGAAAAGGAATCGACCGGAAAATTGTTATCTCATGTATGGTGCGAGCTTGCCGATTGTTATAGGAGGCTTGGTAAATTTACCGCTGCATTGAAAGCCTTCAGGTCAGCTTCCGATACTTCTCCACAAACTTTACCTCCCAGTATTCTCTGTAAATGGGCACAAGGTGTGACGATAAATCTATTCCTGTTTGTAAATCATTTTCGTGTATTCATTCATGTTTTGTATAGTTGAGGCTGAATTAGGCCTTCACATCGAAGCTTACACACGGTTCAAATCAGTGTTGCAGCAATATGAGTTTAATGAGAGCACTGCGTTTGGTTTGGCCAGATCGTGTTTGCCGCTTTCGAAAGTTTGCCTTGAAGAAGGAAAACACGCATTAGCCTTGAAATATCTATTTGAAGGAATTGGGGTCTTTGAAAGACATTCGGCGAAGTCTTTGTCAGCATTCAAGTGCCTGGGCGATCTTTACTCATTTGGTTACACACTTCCTCATTTTCTTTTTTCAAATGATAATGGTTTGAAGGTGTCACAACTGCAATATATTTCGAAAGGAGAAAATTCATACAGATCTGCATATAAATTGTCTGAGGAAAAGAATCTAGATGCATCAGTGAGGGCAGTTCTCATGTGTGACGTTGGGATAAATTTGCTACTGCAAGGACAAATTTGCCTCCAGTCATTACTCATTCCCTCCAGTAACGACGATGATCATATAAAAAAGTTCAAAGAGGCAAGTGAATGCTTTCTCTTATCAATAAACTTGGAACCTTCGTACTCGATAGCATGGAGTGGGTTGGGTACGAGCTTGATACACATGGATCCTTTACTTTCACAACATTGTTTTTGCCGATCCTTAGAACTCGATAAATCTGGAGCAGACTCTTGGTCAAATTATGCCTTTGCATGTCTTAACTTTGATGCAAAACACTGTTGTGTCGAGAGCTTGGACTCGCTCACGCAGATCGCAGATTCACCTATGATGTGGATAGGGAGAGCTTTGTTGCTTGAAAGTAAAGGGCGCTTAGAAAGTAATACAAGCGCTCTTTCGAAAGCAGCAGATGCATACCGAACAGCTTTACAGGTTTCTCGAGAACCAAGCGCATTACTGGGTGTTGCTCTGACTTGTAGACATCTTCACGACCAAAAGTATGAAACGAAGTTTTGTTCGAAGTACGTATCTGCTGTGAATGATTTGGCATTTCAGGAATTTCTTTCGAGCATATACTCCTTCAATTCCATAGATTATCGGCGCAGTGTTCATGGAAGTGTTGTAGGTATAATGGCAATGATTGAGGAAAGTTTGCAGCTATCTGAGATTACATCATCTTGGTATCTTCGTGAAGAAGCAAAATCTGAAACTGCGCACTTTCCCTCTCAAAAGTCAAAAGGTTTTATAGGGAAGTATATACATTATTTCGATGATTTAGCTGGCATCACTAAGAAGGTCAGTCGGATTGCTGCAAACGCCACTGTTGGATCTACCGAAGCCACATTCAAAATCCCTTTTGATACGCTGATCGATTCTTGCGCTGCGAAGAAGATATTGCACGAAAACCCATGTAATGGTCATGCTTGGATAAGCCTGGCGAAGGCACTGGTGAATGATCTGAATGCTACTGACAAAGGCAAGGAAGTTTCTAAAGTTTTGGCTAGCGCAAAGTCGGCAGTGTACAAAGCAATTGAAATCTCCAACGCATCGGCTGTTAAACCGAATAGAATTCTACCGATTAATGAGAGTGAACATCAGTTATCGCGCTCGACAGGGATTATAACTGAACAAGGTCTGTCACTTCAGCCAGTCGGCTCGTCTTTCTTAGCAGAATCATACGCACTGCTCCATTGGTTTCTTGTTTCTTCTTACCAACAGTCTGAAAATTTAAACACTGTAGAAGGTAAAGTAGAGCCAGGACCTACGACAATACATCTCCAGAGGTCACTTATTCTTGATCCAGAAAACAAAATGGCATTGCACTTAATGGATTCGAAGAACAATTCAACGTATCGTCAGAACACATCGACGATCCTAATAGATTGTGATCAGTAGATGAGTGCGTTTTATGATGCGACAAAACATGTGATTTGTGTGTTTCAGAGTCAGTTTGGAAAGTAAATGAATCCGATCCGTTATGATTACGAAAATGCCTTTTGAGGTGCAATCATGGTGAAATTCAAGGTTAGATTCTCGATAAGTAAGATAGTGTTACATTGCTTGGCCTAAAGCACAAATGACGGTGCGACATCGTTCTGTAAAAGATCGCGTCTATTCTTAGGTACAGTCGTAACACTTAATTGAGAGTTTTCCTGCTTGCCTTACTTGCTCTAGCTCCACCTGTTTCTCTTTCAACAAGCAATGTTATAAGAAATCGGTCAAAAATTGGTGTTGAAAAAGAAAATGTCAGCTTCCGCTTGGTTTAGTTGAAATGCGTCGCAGAAATTTGCTTTATTAAATGAAGCGCTACTCTATTTTAAACATCCGCATACAATTATAATCTTCAGTTGAAAAAATGTTGTCACTTAAACACGATTTGTGTCCGAACCTAGCACAGTGAACATTATTTGAGACTAACGCGTGCCATTAATGCACTATGGGGTTATTTCGATGAATTTACGAAATCAAAATTGTTGAACTTTACTTGCATATACAAATTCATCTAACACCGGTCGCCTTCAATTTGCAAATTTCCCTGCCAAAATGATCTTCAAATAATTTTAGATCCAAACTTGGGACTAACCAGATCAATTACAAGTTCCCTTCCGTCAAAAACTTCACGGACCCAAATACAGACCGTAATTTTTTGAAAAACTTGCAATGAAGAAACAATTTTGCCATTTTCGTTCGAATAACCAACCAAGTGTTCATCCGGTTTCCTAACTAACAATTTGTCGTTCGAGTCAACGGGAATTCCAACCTTTCCTTCAATTCCATATCTTGGAACTATAACTCGCATTGACAGCTTGTCGTTATCAGGAGAATCGATGTCAAGAATGTAAGCGTCCATTTCTTTCTTGCCAGCATCACCATTAAAAAAGATAAGCGTATGAAGTTGCACACTTGCTCGTCCTGCTAACTGGGCAGCACGATGTCTTCTATTCATATTTGATGCTAGATCATGCAAGTACCTTTTTGATGACAAATGTACTGGTAGAGGTGCCACTCCAATCGCAGCTGCAAGTAGTCTATGAACTATAACATCAGCATATCTTCTAATTGGTGACGTAAAATGAGTGTAAACAGGCGCGGCAAGACCATAATGGTGCCATTCTTGCGGTCTATATTCACCACTACAAAAATATTGCGCAGGAGACATGCATCTAGTCGACAGTATTCGCAGCAACTTGTTAAAGAATGGGTCGCCCTGGATCACGGCAGCATCTAAAGAATCGGCCAATCTCTTCGAGTCATCAATATTGATATCAAAACCGCGACTCCTAGCTTTTGATATAAGACTATCAAACATGGCCTTGTTGGGTGCAGGATGTCTTCGAAGTATACTCAAAGTTGGATAATGTCGCAAAATTTTTTTCCCCACTGTTACATTTGCGAGGAGCATAAATTCTTCAACAACTGCGTTGGCCTCGAACAAAGTATAGGATTGGCAATCGAGAGGGTTCAGTGACTCACTGTCAAGAACAAATTTTACTAACAAATAGCAAGTTTATGTCAGCTTCATATATTATTAATGGGACCTTCGAATATTTTGCTCACCTTCAGGACTAGCAAGAGTTAATGCACCTGCATCAATACGCCTTTGCCGCAGAATTCTTGCTATGGATGCTAATCTTTTGACTGCACCGCATTTGATTTCTTTGCTGTTCTCATCCGGTTCGTCTATTAACGCTTGAGCTTGTTCATAAGTCAATGCTGCGATTGAATGTATGAGAGACTTATGAAAGTTGACGTCTACAATTTTCCCCTCTGAGGTTACTTCCCAAAGTACCGAAAATGCAAAACTATATCAAAAATGTAAGAAAGTTTACGAATAAAGTTAGTAAAAGACGTGAACATTTCGCCACTCACCGATCAACATTGCCTTTCAAACTGCACAGATCAGTTGTAAGAAGAGAAGGTAGCATATCAAGTCGGCGTGCAACTAAGTAGGTTGACGTTGACCGATTCGACGCCTCGACATCCAAAGGAGAGCCCGCTTCTACATAATGAGTCACATCAGCGATATGGACTCCTATCTGTAGGTTTCCATTACTGAGTTTTATGCAGTGCAGTGCATCGTCGATATCCTTGCATCCCGGGGGATCAATGGAAAGAACAGGTAGATGTCGTAAATCTGAAAGATTTAAAATATAAATGTGAGGCATATAAAGATATCGCGATATTTGTAATTGTCATAATAGAAGTAGACAACAAACCTTTGCGTTCGGACTTCGGATCCCACTTTATTTGATAATTTTCAGGAGGTAAACAGGCCAATACTTTTGCTGAAAACGGTTCGCATGGTATATTATGTTCATGTAGCAAGACTTCAGTTTCTACATCCTTAGTGCCATTCAACCCAATGCTTCTCACAAAGTGCCCCAATGGATACTCACTATTTCTAGGCCACGAGTCTATTGATACTACAATTCTATGTCCAATAAGTCTATGACGCTGGGTGGTTCGAATCAAAATTGGTGGGATTCGATTATCTGCGGCAAAAAATGCACACGTCGTCGTCCCATCAGGATGCTCAACCTCATGCTTTTGCGCAATTTCATCTCGCTCAGATCTAATAACAATGGATTCTGAATCTTTTATCTTTTCATCCTTATTCCCACTGAAGTTTGAGACGTTTCGAGTATATATAGATCCACAAAAGTCTCGATGAAATTGCCTTCGAATTATTCCAACCACAATACCTGTCGGTCTCCGCACTAAAACATTATCCGATTCTGACGAATGCAATGCGATAGTATCATCGACATTATTTTCATCACGTATACTTGGCTCGGCTGTGTCGCTTGCAATACCAACAATACCCGAGTCTTTCTTTTGCATGTCTTGAATAATATCTGGAACTAGCCATTTATCTATCGAATGTAGTTGTATTGCAACAGAATCACCGTCGACTGCACGATTAAAGTCCTCTAATTTGGTTATAGAAACAGCAATGCGATCATCTCCACGTCTTATATTGACGTATCCACGAGTATGAGAGCCTCGCTCGCATCGAAGAATCCCTTGAAAATACCTTCCAGCTTTCACTCCAACCATTATTTCCTTTAAGTCTACATGTTCTGGATACAATTCAATCTCCCCTCCAATATTACGTTTTGTTTCAAAGCGAGCAACAAGATCTTTCAGCGAAATTGATTTGTTTTCTCTTTCCAAGTATTCAACATGATTTTTCACGGAACGTGCATCGTACAGTAATTCGCTTTCCATCACACCAAACCTCTCCAATTGTTCTTCAACCGCAAGTTTACGACAACCCTTATCATCCGAAAGCAAAATAACTTTTATATCACTCTCGGAATGATCCCTCACGTGAACTCCAAAGTACTCCGCAACCAAACGAATCAACGCATCGTTCCTATCATTATCCGTCTCAAACTTAACTTCCGACGACATCTGACATTCTGCATGGTGCTCATTCGGGAAGAAAATAGCACACCTTTGACTTTCCTTCAACAAATCCACCGCCCGTTCGTAAGCAGGCATACTATGCCGTTTACACTCCATCAGTGCTGTTTGCGGTATCACAATATTCGGACACGCTTCTCGATACGCGGCATGTTCCAACAGATCCATATTGTGCAAAAGAACGTTGGTATCGACTACGACAATCACCCACGGTCGAAGAAGCAAATGAACGAGTTCGGATACGTTTGTAATCGATGTTGGATCTCCTCCTGCTCCTGCTCCTGCTCCTCCTGCAGCGGATATTTGAGTTCCAAAGAAAATATCATCTCGTAAATAATTTTCTTGGACCGTTTTCAATATTTTACCCTTGCGCGTTTGACGAAAGTGACTTTTGGTGGACCATAGTGTATCGCCACTTTGTTCGAGTAGGACGCTGGCTGATCTCTTGGATGGCATAGTGTGTGTGTGTATGTATTTCAAGATTGAAGTATTCCTAGGATATATGTAAGATGTATTATTACGTCGTAATTATTTCTTGTCTTGGTGCTTGGTGTTTTGTGAAAGATGTGAGTGAATGGTGATGGTGGTGGTGGATGGTTGTCAGGAGGCTGTTTTCGTAGAGGCCGTTATGAAATCCGATTTTGGCGCCACAGTGCAAGAGTGAAGGAACTAGCATCGTCAGGAATTCAAGGTTTAAAGAATGATTGGTCATCGAGAAGTGTAATGCATGTAGTATATTCCAAACTCATTGCAATCACATGGAATACAGTAGGGGTACGTTTTCGGTGAGAGGTTATAGGGTGTATAGGAATATAACCTATTCCATATATTATTTCCGACACTCCATCTGATGAAGAAATTTTCTTCAAATTTGACGAAAATAATATAAATTTTCAAGCTCAGTACGAGCCAGTCGGTCGCAACAGGAGCCGATACGAGCACAACTCCCATAGACATTTCAAACGCGGGTGTGGCCGAAAGCATTAAATCCTTACTACATCAAATCCGAAACAAAGATTTGAACAATGCTACCCTTTTATATCAGATTGAGTGTCGACCTCGTAAGTTTTTCTCTCTTCGGCCATGTTGATTCAGAGGTCGCGAAGAAACATGTACTTGGGCTCGTGACCTGTAGTTAGTGGACGTGATTGATAAAGATATTATATTGTTCTATTAAGTTATAATTCTATAAAGAGTAAATTATCGAATATATGTTTCTATCTGTGATCCACGATTAATATTAATCGTGACAATATATGGAATAGGTTACATTCCTACAAGGTGGGCTATCACGGTATTGAAATGTAGAATGATACAAATAATTTTGAAGCTTTAAATTTCGTATTAAAAATAATAAAGATACATCATAAATTGTTTTTGGACATTGTAGGCAGACACGATTTACTAGACATTGATTACCGGTGTGAAAAATAACCAAGGGCGATTAAATTGTAATTATGATGGATACTACTTTCGTAAGATTTTTTTAAAAGCAACCGTAAAACGAGAATAATCTGAGAGAAGCGTAATGTAGAGATTTCGTAGATGCTAGTCAACCAAGTCTTTCAACATGATTTGAATGTCGAATGTGATGAAACAAATCGCGTAAAAACTAATAGAATTATCCATACTTATCTTAACCAGCTTATTTCTCGTCTATTCACAGGCTGAATTGTCGACATATTAGTAACTGGTTCTGCAATTTCTTGCTGACCTTCTCCAAAATGAATAACTAGACTTCCACTATCATTTAATTCAAGCCTTTGAATCGTTTTGAGAATGTTACATATATTTTGCTCTAGCTCCTGCATGTGAGGCGGTGGCATCATCCTAGTCGAAATTAATTGACCCATTGAAGCATGCGGAAATGTTGGAGAAATGTTCACTGTGAAAGAATTTGCAACCTTCGCCTTGATGGTATAGTTCTGGTCGATGCATATATTCACGTTCATCAAATTCCAACTTCCGCATATGGTCGCGTTCTGTGCCATCACACCATTTGCACCTACATCAAAAGATGGAATATTCAAATCACCGTTCTCTTGACTAATTTCTATTGACAATGCAGTTTCTGGTTTACATTCGTGAAAGGATATGCACGGGAAAAGCTTCCCTAACGACGACGCATGTTCGATTTCGAACGCAAGGCCAAGTCCTTGACTGCCCAACGCAAACCGAATTTGTAATACATCACCAGCTACGATGGCTGCAAACATATAAACCGTCAGAGCACCTTTCAACACAGGGCCATAACCCGACCGTTTCAACCCAGTACCATCGCTCAAATTTCCTGGACCACCATAACTAAAACACTTCAGTTTCCACCCCGACTGGAATCGATCTTCACAACACATTCCCACGAACATTGATCCACCTCTCGAAGTCGACATTTCATTCACTGTGAATTTGTATACACGAGGATAAGGATGTTCAGAAGAAAGGGCGGCACCACTGGTGGGTGTCCAAAGTGCATTGACAGGAGATCCACGTCTGCTGTTGCAGGGATATGTCAAGAGAATGTTTGGCGATGCACTGTTCGTGTTCAGTTTATCGCCGCAGTTCGGTTCGAGTGTCCAGTTACTGTTGCTGTTACTACTCATTGGTTCTTCTCTTATTAGAATGTGTTCGGATGGTGCTTTGTTGTTGTATGGATGTGGTTTGGATGGCTGTTCGTATTGAGTCACTCGAATGTTGTGGTAGTTGTTTTAATCAAAAATGCATTTGATGTAGATCTACGGTGTGCGAAGTATCTTTTTTTTTCTCTCACGTGATCTGAGTTTTGAGTTTTGAGATCATGATCGTGTCGAAATTAGTGAGCTAAATTAGCTAAACACACTTCGATAAATACTTCGAAGTATTTCGGCGGATGTACGTACCGAAAATGACTAATTAGATGACTTCGGTACACAAAACTTTTACCATAAAATGACATAATACTACATAATTATCAATCGTTTCAAAAACGTCATATAATTTCAAA
>Ga0209092_10001371_pt1 | contig 23865 bp, 23 predicted proteins | sample FraStrMetagenome_FD_187446 | JGI IMG/M metagenome (GOLD analysis project Ga0209092, IMG submission 187446) | Marine eukaryotic phytoplankton communities from Arctic Ocean - Fram Strait ARC3M Metagenome (SPAdes) (version 2) | ecosystem: Environmental > Aquatic > Marine > Oceanic | place: Fram... | reverse complement strand
AACCATAAGGTATTGTTTGTGAGCGTGAATCGTATAAACGAATTTTCCCATCCCACATCTTGTTGCGGTAACTCGGCATAAACTGATAACCTTCAACATAGAAAGTAAAGAACTCGCTGAGCTCCATTAGTATACCACTATCGTCGGACTGTAGTACAACTTTAGATTCGTCTTTCTTTCGAGCAAATATCATTATATTCCAGATGTAAACTTCTTAAAGTCGAGAATATTCTTGATGTGTGTATGCCTCCAACGAATATTTCCCATGATTTCTTCAAGGGTGTCAATAATAGTTTTCTGATAATCGATCTGCGCTCTAATTCGCACAAGATCTGTGTCAGTGGAATAGTACATGTCCATGTCTGACTTCAGCGGTTTAGTCATACCATCGAATGGATCATACTGCCAGCCCCTTTTGTCCATGTCTTCTTTAGACATCTTAGCATTAAAGTAAAGCCACTTATCCTTTTTAGTGGAATCGAATTCCATTTCCCTTTTCTTCAAGTGCAGCTTTGCCATAGAGAAAAGCTCAAGGTATTTCGCGTGTAACTTTGAAGATTTGATCGTTTCTTCGTCAAGACAAATGTCATCTAAAACACCGTCTCTCTTCCACATTTCTAAGATTTGTTCCAAGTTAATCATAATATAAAATTATTTATAACTATTTAATAATCACGAATTCGTTGTATCTAAATGTTACGTCTGCTTGTAGGTATTCAACCTCGCTGCTTTGAGTGCTAAACTCTACTCCGCTTAATGATGTTGGGAACGAGTCTTTAAATTGGAATTGTTTATTCACGTTGTTGTGACTTGACATAACCGATAAAATCATATCGTGTCTTTCTAAACCTTCGCTATTTGCCTTTATCCAATTAAACATCTCGGTGTAATTATGCATGTCTTCGTCAATCGCGAAGCGTAACGTCAGAGCATCGAACGTCCTTGACTCACCGGGTGTGTAGCCTATCCCTCCGCGGAAATTAGTTTGAATCTCTGACGACGAAACAGAAGGAATACCAAAGGATGTAATAAAGAACTCGGTGTTTGCAAACTTTTCACGATTGATCGTGAGCTTAAACCCTGTAGGAGAAAGCATGTTAATATTCGATGTTAGATTGTTTCCACTCATATATCTATTTATAACGCAAAAAAAGAGGAGCTCCGAAGAACTCCTCTTTAAGATTAGTTAGTATAAAACCTAGCTTTGTCCACCAACGTTAATGTTCTTAACGCGGAATGTACGGTAGTAAGGATTAGACTTAGCAGCACCGATACCATCGACAGCGCCGATGATTGGATTAGCGATAAGACCATAACGAGTCTTGAAAGCAATCTTAGGTTGGAAGCTATTTTCACCAACTGCACGGACCATAGTGAGTGGTACGTATGGGCAATAGAACATACCAGCATCATAAGCGCTATCGCCCTTATAACCAACTGTTGCGTATTCTTCAGATGCATAAGGATCTACATATACTTTAAGGCGTCCATTAAGGAGACCAGCAAATGTGTTACCAGTTGAATCTACGTTGAGACCTTCACCACCGAAAGTAAGTTTACCAGCGGCTGCCAAAGCAGAAGCTACATTACTTGAGCAGATAACGAAGTTACCTTTTCCACGACGTGTGTCAAGAGCAATCTTGTTAGCTTCAGTTTCGATTTGGAAGATAAGTGACTGGAACTTCTCGACTGCCCAACGGCCGTCTGCATCAGCTACCAAGTCGAATGCTTCAGTAGCACCAACTCCACCACGCTTGCCGGTGATTACCATCGAGCGGATAACTTCACGATTGATTTCAGCAAGGATTTCACCACTCAAGATATTAGCCAATTCAGATTCGGCGTCAAGGCCGTGAACTGCTTTAAGATCTTGCGCAAGCTCCATCGAGTATTCTGCTTTCAACTGACGAGTCTTAGCTGTAACAGTAGCTTTGTCAATGGTGAATCCCATATCGTTAAGCGAAGTATCTGTTTCAGCAGCAAGAGTGCCAATGCCTGTACCAGTAGTGATACCAGACTCAGGAGAATCGAAGAGTGCACCAGCGTGTGCACCTGCACCAGCGAAGTCTGTATCAGCTTCGTTGAAGAGGGCTTCACCTTGGGCAGCAACTGGGCTGTCCTGATCGAAAGCAGCACCGTTACCATACTTAGCTTTCATTGCGAAAGCAAGACCAGTAGGACCAGACATTGGCTGGACACCTGCTACGTCATAAGCGATAAGGTTTGGCATTGCACGGCGTACAAGAGAGATAAGTACTGGATCAAAAGCTGTGACCGAACCAGTATTTACGTTTGTTTCTTGAAGAGAACCAAAGTTTGATGCAACATTTTGTTCCTTAAGAGACATTTCTGTGTTCTCGAGGAGTTTAGCTGTTACAGCTCTCTTGTAGCTATCTGTGATAGGTGCTTCGTCAGTGTGATCAAGCACTGGAGCCCATTTTTTCATTTCTGTTTCTGCGTTAAACATTTTTAATAATTCCTTTTCTAGTTGTTAGAATGTAGATTGATTGGGTTTATTTGAATCGAGAAAGGTGTTGTACATACTTAGCCATACTCTTAGGGAGTTTAGCGTTTGCAGGTGCTGCACCTTCAACGATAGTTTGTGTTTCGGTTGTTGAGGATTCAACTGTTTCCGATAGAACTTCTTCCTTAGACTCTTTAAAGAATCCTTCTTTGATTGTTGCTACTTTAGCTGCGAATGTTTCAGCATCTACGAACTGGGTTTCTTCAACGAGTGAAGAAAGTTTACCAGCTTGTGTGGATGCCAAATCAGAAGATGCTTCAGCGATAACCTTTTCACGTTGAAGAGTTTCTACTTGCTGTGCAAGTTCGCTCTTCTCAGCTTCAGTGTTCGCAAGAGATTCTTTAATCTCAGCAACTTCTTCAGAAAGTTCATCTACAAGATCAACTTTAGAATCAGGAACTTCGATATAGTGCTCAGTGAATACACCCTGAAGCGCATCCATAAAGTTTTCTGTGATCTCAGTGCGAAGCTTGTTATCAACAAACTCTTGATTTTCTTCGATAAAGGATTCAACTACGTATGAAAGATATCCATCAATCTTCTCTACAAGTGACTCACGGACGTAAGCGACTTCTTCGGAAAGATCTTCAGCATATTGTGCTTCCAATGATTCTTGAATTCCATTAACCTTATCAGCGATAGCTGCTTCAAATAAGACAGAAGCTTTTGCTTTGAAGTCTTCAGTCAAATCCTTGTCTGCTTCAGCGAGCACTTTAAGATCTTCAGCGAATGAATCCGCTTCAGTTTCTTCGTGCACACCGCATGACGACACGATTGATTTAAAAGAAGCTTGTAGGTTTTCCTTTTTCATAACCTTAAGTTGACCATACATCGCATTGATGATGTCAGCTTTAGTCTTAGGAACTTCTACTTCTCCTTCGTCTTCACTCATGTTAATTGCTTCGTAAGCCGCAACTAGATTTGATTTTTTCATTCCCTTAAGAGCGTCAAAACTTGCAGCAAGAATACCAGCTTTAGTTTTAACTTCAGGCAATTCAACTTCGTCTTCAGAATCTTCATCCTCATCGGATTCTTCTTCTTCGACTTCTTCTTCGTCAGACTCTTCATCAGCGGCTTCGGAAACTTCTTCCTCGTCCTCTTCTGAATCTTCATCATCAGCGGCTTCGGAAACTTCTTCCTCGTCCTCTTCTGAATCTTCTTCGTCTTCCTCAGTAGCTTCTTCTAATTCTTCATCTTCATCTTCGGATTCGTCCTCTTCATCAGAGTCTTCTTCCTCTTCATTTTTCTTCTTGGCCTCACCAAGAAGCACGTCTAAGACTGCATTAGATAAGGGTTGTTCTTGTTCAGTGACTTCAGTCTCCTCAGAAACTTCAACCTCTGATTCAATAACAAGATCCTTTTCTTCTACGTCTTCGATAATTTGTTCGATTTTATTTGACATACATTAAGTTTCCTTACTTATGAATTAGAGTTTGGAGAGGAAATCACTAAAGATTCTCTCTTGGGCTTCACTAATCCGCCCAATTGATGCCCTTTTAATCTCAGTCTCATATTCTTCAATTTGTTGAGGCTTCAAGATGCCATTCTCCCAAATCCATTCTACACCTTCCATAATACCTTCAACGAAGGCAGACGGCGCACTTGGATCTTGGACAATATCGACAGTAGCAAGAACGAAATCGTTTTTAACGAATGTCTTACCTTCCTTTTGCTCAACAGTACCCATACCACGACTTGAAACGCCTAACTTGCACCCGCCTTCGACGAGTCCTTTCACTATTTTACCCATAGGTGTATCTAGTATAAGCGCTTTTCCAACAACATCATTACCGACCCATTTTAGTTCGGTAATTCTGTGCGAAACTTTATCAAGGTTAATTGCTGGGCCTTCTGGGTGATTCAACTCACCAACGGCTCTTCCAGTTTTAACCTGCTCCTTAACATACTTGGCAGTTGCTGCCTCTAGTATATCTTTAGGATAAATTCTATTATTGCGGTTTTGCTGCTCCGCTTGCATAAAAACGCCTTCGATGAAAACGTTCTTTTCACCTTTATCGTTTGCTTCGGTAATATACTGCACCGAATCTAAATGTTCTGTAATTAATTTCATTTAGCTTATTTCTGTTTGTTATAAATTTGAGCTGTAAGACCTACCTTACGAACTTCAAGAGCATCTTCTAGCTTCTCGCGCATCGCTTCTCCAAACGCTTTTGCAGAACCTACTTTATTATTTTTTACGATATTGTTAAATATCTTTTGTACTTTTTCACTCATGTTAATTCTATTTATACTAATTACGTTTTTAAGGTGTATAGTTTATTTATATGATTTCAAAAATCTCTTCTCTGAATTCTTCCGTGTCTCTACTAAAAAACTCATACGAGGTTACCTCCTAAAAACGCGTATTCTGATGTTTTAAATGTTATCTGCGCTTGGCCCAAGCAAGCCCATAGGACCTTGAGGGCCTTGCTTCCCCTGATCACCTTTTACGCCCTGACCTCCGGCACTGCCTTTAGGTCCAGGTGTAGCTTCGAACGTCCTAGTAATTTCTTCAAGGTGATCTATCTTTTCTAAGAGAGGCTCTATTCGCTTATTTAACTTTTTGTATACTGCAGAGGTGAACGCAATATTAATATTATCACTTTTTGGCATAATAGTATTTATTCGTCTAATAGCTTAGTCATGACAGCGATTTGCGCGATGTCGGATTCTTTCAATACAGCATCAGACTCTACAACGCTATCCTCTGCAATAGTAATATCTTCTTCAGGTGTTTGCACCGATTCAAAATCAAGATCCATATCGTCTTCATCTTCGCCGCCGCCTTCTTCTTCAATTTCTACATCTAAACGATCGATATCTTCATCTGATTGTTTTAGAATAACTTGACGGACATACTTATTAGAAACATATTTACCAACAAGATCTTCCATCTGACTCGCCATTTCTAAACGTTCTCTTAAAATTTCGAACTCTTTAAGCTCTGAGAAATAGTTATCTTCGAGAAAGTTAATATTGATCTTTTCTTCAATCTCGCTCCAATCGCTTTCTGTAATAACACCTTTAAGGATAAGCTGAATACGAAGAGCATCGATAATCATGTAAGAGAATTTCTTACGCAGACGATCAACAAACTTTTGAAACTTAACTTCCTCGCGTGATATCTCACTCGCTCGCCCAATACTAAATGAACTTTCTTGTTCTAAACGTGCGACTGGAACGTTAAGTGCACGGTAAAGCTTCTTCTGGAAGAATACCACATCTTCAATTTGGCCAAGGTTTTCACCACCACCCAATGTCGTAATTTCTGTACCACGGCCACCTTCTCTACGTGGAAGATAAAAATCTTCGAGCATAGACATGTGTTTACGGTCGTCCGCCACTTCACCAGTTGAAGCATCATATACCATCTTGTTACGATAGCGCGATACGACCTGTTGAAGGTACTCTTCTGCTTTACCCTTTGGTAAATTACCTACATCGATATAGAAGATTCTGCGTTCAGGGGCACGAGATACACGGTAGACAACCAATGAGTCTTCCATATAACGAAGTTGATTTACCAACTTCATCGCTTTGTGCAAGTGACTAATGCCACGAACTTTGCCAGCATCGAATAAACCTGAATTCACTTGGATGATCGCGTCTGTGGCGAATTTAATCCCCTGTGTTTGTTCCTGCGCGGTGTTAATACTTGGAGAATACAAATAATATTCATCCTTCAATCTTTCGTATTCTACGTTAGTTTGTGGATCCGTTACCTTTTCGATCTCTTTAACTTTACTAATGTGTGTAGATTCGATGGGACGTAACTCGACAATACCGCGCTGTGGGTTTTTATCGTCGATGATTACGTGAAAATATAGTTTACCATCAATGTACCAATTACGGAAATAATCAGAAGACCTATGGTTAAACTTATAGAGTTGTAATACTTTATTGAACTCTTCTGTAATTTGTTTTCTTACTTTTTCAGGCTGGTTTAAATCTTCTGTGATCAATTCAACCGGTGCCGAAACATCTCCTGAAGCAATTGCACCATCAACAATATCTGAAATCGCGGCATCGCACTCAGGCTGTAATGATGCTTCTCTATATTTAGTAATTAGTTCGTGATCCGAAACAGTGTTGGTACCTTCCAAATCAACATACTGCCCGTAGTAACCTCCACCAACAGTAACGGTTGCACCGCCATCGTCATTAATTTTAGGTATGGGCGAGATTATTTTCTCTTCAGCGGCTTTGTGCTGACTAGAAACCTTCTTATTAATTTCGTATCCGAATAATTGCATATTATTATTTATATCACAATAAGCAGAGGGTTTGGACCTCTGCCTATTGGATACTCTATCTATTTAATTGAAACTACGAAGTCGTATTTGACTCCCAGTATTGATATGCGAATTCAACAGTGAATTCTTCAATTGTATCTGCGCTATCATTACTCACATCAATCGGTGAGATGTTAACAGGATATGCTCCGCGAATTTCGTACGTCTTAGTAGTTGCACCTGCTTTATCAAGCTGTTCAACTCCCATGTCTGTCATATAATCCGCAGGGTTTGTAAGTCCACCATTTGATACGTGCTCGTTGATCCCGTTTGACCAACGCTCAAATGCGTCTCTAACTTCCATACCAGTATCATTTATAATCGTTACTGTCCAATTTTCGAAGACACGATCACCAGCTATTTTAAGCTGACGTCCTCGGAATGGAATATCGATTTGACCAATAGTACTGCCTGGTAGTTGAGCGGCTTTGCACATGAATTGTGCTAATTCGCTATTACCTGCGGCGTACGCTGGAAATGTAATAGTAGCTTTAAAAAGATTAGCTCTCGCTCCTCCTCCAATTAATTTCGATTTAAAATCGTCTACAGTTGCCATAATAGTTTTTTCCTTTCTAGTTTAGTTACCTGTACCAACGATCTCAGAAAACTCAACACCAGTGCGTGTAGCAACAAAGTTGAGTGTAATGAAATTGATTGAACGAGCTGGTTTAATATAAATATCCGCAACAAATCGATTTGTATCAATAATCTCACCTGTGTTATTTGTTTCGTCACAAACAACAAGGAAGTCAGTAATACCACGACGACCTTTAACATCCCTTAGGAATGGTTCGGTCATGTTACGGAACATCGCACGAGTAAACTCGTCGTTCAACTCAAAGAGTTGATACTTAGATGCGGTTGAAATTGCTTTTTCTAAAACAATGAAGAGTCTGCGTACGTTAATTCGATCAAACGCTGAAGGTTTACTTTGCGCCGTCTTATCACCGAAAAGTAGAATCCCCTGTCCAGGCTGAGAAATGATTGGATTTACACCAGCTTTATAGAGCTTATCACGATCTGCTTTCTTAGGGTTGTACTTAAGCTTTGTTACGCCTAATAGATTTCCACGATTATAGCCAGCAGGTGAGAACCAAGGATCATTGGTGTCATCTGTTCTAGCACAAAGGCCAGCGATGTGGCCACTTGCAGGAATATACATATACTCGTCGTTATACTTATTGTAGACGTATACCGCAGTGCTGTCCATCACGAGATAAGAGTTATTGAAACTCAAATCACCAATAGCTTCTGAAGCGGTGTCTGCTGTAGTATCTGGAGAAACAAATCCTACACAATCTTTACGGGCGGTGCCGCAAATTCGTTCAATCTCCTGTTGGACTGTTGTATCTGTATTGAATTGCTCTGCAAACATCAGATTGATATCAATCTCTTCAGGATTTTCGAATACGGCGAGTGCTGATACAACATCCGCTGCTGCGCCTATTCCATCTACTCCACCCTGTAGTGAGAAGTCTAAAAGGGCATTTGTCGGCGCGACTGTATCATCATTGCCAATGCCAGTGACGGTGACCGCTAAATCAGCCGCTCCTCCACCACCAATGTTAGCGTCGGTGATAGTAATAATATCGCCAATAGCATAACCATAGCCCTGATGACTAATGTCCTGTGAATTATCTACTGCAAACCCGCTTTCAACGAGTGTCATGATAGCAGTAGCAGCACCGCTTGAATCGACAGTAACATCAAAGGATGCGCCACCGCCGACACCATCAGAAGTGACACCTGCAGTAACACCATCAATAAGCAAACCATAGGCGCCTTCAGTACGTGCAACATCGGCTCCGCCCATGGTAAAGTCATAAACACCGGTGTTGTTGGTGTTATTGAAGAAATTCGCATCGCCTAAAGCACCTGAATCGCCCGGCTGCGCCGTTTGATTTGCTGTGCTCCCTAACCAAAATGATTTAAACACTGCTTCGTTGACATACACGTAATTAGAATCTCGGTTAATTACAGTCTTATAATAGTTTGATCCGCCATCCTTTACTGCATCTGAGTAAAGTGATAAACCTTCAAATATTTCTAATACTGTGTTTTTAACACCAGTAATCAAGCCGCCTACATCAACAATCGCGACATGCACCTCGTCATAGGTTTGTGTGCCGGCCACTTGACCCGATAGCGCTACGTTGGTCGCCCAATCTGTAGTTTTAGCAGGGCCACTAACAACACTATTTAAACCAGACAACGAAAATTCACCTGGTATTTCGCCGCCATCTGTCAAATCAAAGTTTGTAACTTGAAAATTAGCAACAAAAACTTTAATGCTGTTACCTAGGGCTCCTGGGTAACGGGCGTAAAACGATTCACCGTTGTCACCGCCAGAGGCTACAGCAGGAAATACGATTCCATCAAAGGTATCTTTATTACCGATGTGTGTAGAACCGTATGCTTCTGATGCTAATCCATAAGCACCACCGCCAGCATTTCTTGCTGTTGCTGGTACTGCTCTGGATACTTCGAGCGCGTTAGTGTATTTTAAAAAGCTAGAAGCCTGTAAAAAAGGTTTGTAGTTATCTGCACTCGATGTAGGTACACCGTAAGCGTTTGATAACTCCTTTTCTGAAGAAACTAATTGTGTTTCTCCTACTGGGCCCCAACTGAAGTGACCTGCAAATGCACCAATAGAGGTGGACACTGCCGGAATCACGTTTGTCAAGTCAATTTCTTTAACTTGAACTCCTGGAGATACTTGAAATCCCATAGTTGTTTCCTTTCAATATAGATTTAATTAATAAGTAGAGCATAATAAGAAGAATGTTTCAATAATTCTATTTATAACTATTATGATTTACAGATTATTCCAAGTGTCCATCTCCTTTTGCATCTGTTCGTATGCACCAGTATTGTTACTGCCGTCTTCAATTACTCCAAATGGAGGAATATCGTCTTCAATTTGTTTCATCTTTTCTGCAAATAGTAGATCTTTCAAATCTATAGTTGATATATCACCAAACGCTTCAGAGGAAACAAACCAAGCAAACATAACTAAGTTCATAACTAAGTCATCGTGATTTCCTTGCGCTGCTTCGTACGAAGAACCTTTTACTTCAAAGGTTGATAGCTCGTCAATCGTATCAGGATCTGCAATCTTCAATTTCCCCATTTCGAGCAAATCCTTTAGATTGGAACACCCTATCCGTTTAACGCGTTTTGTCATTGTAACACCAACGCCACCTTTCTTTACTGAAGATTCTACAAATGTGTTTTCGTATTCATATTCATAATACACGTCATTGCACACCACTTGACCTACATCGTTACTTTCAATAATAACCAAAGCTTCGTTGTAGTGTCTTGCGGTGCGGACAATTACATCAGGGAAAATCATTGGCGATATCATATTATCGCGGTATGTAACAACCTGTTCAAACTGTCCTTCGGTTATATCTATAATGGTGAATGTTGAATAGTCTTGTCCTCGACCTTTTGAAACGTCAACACACATTATGTATGTATGATCAACCTTCGGTGCTACGTAATACGTAACATTCCTATCCATCTTAATGGGAGGCATTGGGTTTAGGGAAAGCAAACAGTTAGAAGTAATTAGGGTATTAGCTGTGCCTAAAAAGTTATTGCCGTACTCTTGTTCGAACTGTAGCTCTGAAGTATTTGCAATAGTTTGTTTTTTCCACGCCTCGTCTCGTCCTGGAACATCGTACCAATCTACTCGCGAAGATTTAAATTCGTTAATCTTCTTCTGAGATCCTTCCCAAAGTTTATAGAACATGTTGCCTACACCATTCGCGGTAGACGTGATGATTACCTTTGTTTCACTACCAGCCGAGATAACAGGATACGTAGATGTATAGAATTCAGCATCTCTTTCGACGAAAGCAAACTCGTCAAGAAACAATAGATCAATCGATAGACCACGAATAGAACTACCCGATGTGGCCGCAGCAACGATCTTCGCGTTATTACCAAATGTAATATTACCTTTGTTCAATTCTTTACAACCAGGCTGCAGAAAGAATGGTAAATTCTCAAGCGCTAGAGTAATACGACCAAGCATCTCACGGGCAGTAGCTCCTTTATTCGCAAGAATCGCAATAGTTTTTTCAGGATTAAAGATCGCATACCACAGAATATAAATAACCGTAGTGATAGATTTACCTGACTGACGACAGGCAAGAACAATATTAAATCGATTTTCGTTAAAGGACTTAAAGAGTGTTTTCTGGTAAGGATACGGTTTAAAGTCGATTAGACCTTTACTCGGTGCAATAACCTTAATATACTTCTCGGCGAAGTACATAGGACTACTCATACACTTCATGTATTCGTCTATCTCTTCCTTTGTGAAGTTCTGCGCTACGCCATTCCCTTTGACGAGCTGATTGCCCATATATCCGTCACTAGCCATAGTATAATTTATACGTCTGTTACGTCCTTAATGTCTTTCGTCTTCAAGAACTTTTGCAACTCTGCGGTAGATCCCACAAAGATTGAGTTGTTTGTTGTATCGTTACTCCGCGGTCTTTCTTTCTCTTGAGTAATATCTTTACGCACCTTCTGTAGCTTAATCAGATCTTGTGACATCTGACTTGTATCTTTAATCATATTGGATAGAACTTCAAAGGCTCGCGGGTGTTCCGACTCAGCGGCCAAAGCCATCATCTGCTCAATCGCTTCTGATGATTGACCAATAAGTTCTTTCATCTTATTCCGAGAATAATTTATATCTTTCTCGGTGTCGTTAATTATCTGACCTCTATCAACTTCTGTTTTAGGTTTTTCTACGATTGAAAGATTTTTTTCGAGTGCATCAAGTATTTCATTTTTATGCGTCATGATCAAAGCCGAATGTGGTTGTAATAGTGTCTGTACTGTCGAGCGGAGGCGCGTCGTCAGTGTCTACTGTTCTCCGCACGTTTTCTTGCCCGTGTGGTTTATTGGTTTTTAAGGTAGCGCGATTTTCAGTATCGCTATAAAAGAATGTATCGACTGCTCGGATAACCTTACCTTCAGTAACACCTCCAACGAACCGGACTTTCATGGTAAAATCGAGCGTATAGATGAGCGTCCGTCGGGTCTGAAAATCTCCTTCGTAATCATCTTGAATTGAGGTGCCACTCAATACAATAGGGACGTCGGTAATAGTTCCAGGACCTTCCATGTCCTTTACCGCGACAGTGTAATCTGGTGCAAACGTCGGAAGAATCTGTTCAAAGATTTGTAATGCGTCATCCTGATTCTTTGCGTAAATATTTAACTGCATCGAAAGGGTGTAAGGAACACTTTGATTTACGACATTGGTTTTAGTAGTTTCGCCTGGGATAGGCGAACACCTTTTGTTCAATTTGTTTAGTCTTGAGGTGGTATCAAAATCAATAGACGTAATTTCAAAGCTCATGCGAGGTAGCTTGATCGCGATACTTTTATCAGTAGCAGCGTCCGTGTCAGATTGTATTCGAGCAAGGAATTTCTTTCTTGGCCCGTAAGCAATAGGGACACGCGTTTCGCCAGTGCCCTGTCGTACTATCTTGATGTTGTTAAAGATAGTCCCAAAAACAGCGACCGCCTTTTTCAACGTTTGGTTATAAAAGTGTTTTCCGTTTAACATATTATGCTATTACATCTGGCATACCAAATGGGCTGGTTTCAGTGAAGTCGATAAAATTATTACCAACTGTTTCAAAGTCAACGTTATCTGCGTAAGGATCGTTACTGTCAATCGCATTAAAGGCGTCAACTGCGGTGATTTCGTATGATGCGCCGGTTTCAACACCTATGATATTACCAGCTGCACCTACGGAAGTTGCTATGAACAGTGTGTTACTTCCATCACTCGCAACTTGACTCGATATTTCTATTTCTCCATCGCCGACAGTTGAAACTTCCCCGGTGACAGTAATTCCGCTTGTAGCGTTAGTCTGAGATACCTCTTCGCCTGCTATAAACGTTCCTGCCCCAAGGCCAAGATCTAATTTTGTGCGTGTAGCGTATTGGGTTTCGAACGAATCGATTGCTTCAACACCTGTGTCGAGTGCCTCATTGCCATATTCAAATAACTCGCATGTCAACTTAAATGTAGGCAGGTTTTGCAATTGATAGAAAGGTGATTGATCTTCAACAAATCTAATTTCGAATAAACCATTTACGAGAGGGAAGTAAATTAGATCACCTTCTTGAGGCCTACTCTCCGCCGTCGGTTGGAATCTACCAACGAGCTGTTCCCATCTACGAGTAGATAGCGCTAGTGTCATTGAGTCGCGTATTTCTACACCAAACTTAGAAAGCAAATCACCATCTCCCTCAAATCCATCAGTGTTTTCAACATACATTTCGATTTGAAATGATTCACCGAATTTACTTAAAGCGTCTTCATTGAAGATCGCATTAGTGTCAACAATCGTACGGGGAATATAGTACACATCATGACCGTATATTCGAAGAGCTTCTATGGTAATATCTTCATAGAGTCTTTTTTCTAGTGTAGATCCGTGGCTAAAATATGTATTTCTTGGCATAGTGTTAGCCTACAAAGTCGAGTGGTGGCATTTCGTGTTTCAGCTGCATTGTTTCTTCAAGCTGCTGAATCTCTTCTTTTGCATCATCGAAGATTTGCCGGCCGTTTAAAGTGACACCGCCTGGCAATACCATCCCTTCAAACTTAATTAGATTTAATCCCCATTGCCGTTTAAACAAAGCGGTGGTGTACTTTTTCAAAAAGCCATCGTTATAAACATCGGTGTTTACATCAGGATCGACTGCCTCATAACCATCGAATACGACGTACTTATCTTTCATGTTTTTCAGCGTATTCGAGTGGAAGTTCACCCGATTCTTGTGGCGTGACCACTCGATCATTTCGTACATACCATTGATGTTGCGATCGATTAAAGACATATATTGCTTTGTCAATTCGTAATCTACAATACCACCCCCAGTGCCATTCAAATCGAAGATGTCATTAAGGTGCATCTGATAATCGACGGAAAAGATACTGGACGAACTTGAGCTAGTATTAAAGACGTTATTAATAGAAAGAATGTTTGCGCTGTTCGGTACTTCGATATAGCCCTGATCGATTTCCGCCTGAGTTACAAGGTGTTTACGCAAATTGCGAACAACCGCATCGCCGTGATATTCTTGGTAATACTGAATAGCCTCATCAACACGATCTTCTAGTTGATCATCGTCAACATTGATTTCGATTACAGGAGCGCCTAAAGATCTTAAGCAATAATCAATTAATGACTGTCTGGTATTTGGTTTGGCCATAATTCTATTTATATGTTGATTAGATTAACCCCTGACGAAAGATGAAATACCATCAGGTCTCAAGAATCGTGATAAGCCATCGGTTCTAAGAAATGTGGCTAAAGGCAATCTAATTTTAACGACGTTATAAGTTCGATAAAGTTCTCCTAATTCAACACCAGCAGTGAAAGCGGCGATATCATCGGTGAAGCTAGGGCTATCCGCTAGCGCTTTCATTATAATGCCGCTGTTACTACTCGTGTCGTCAACAGTCAATTGATCGGTTGAATCGTCGACCTTTAAATCTAATGCTGCTTGTGCTAATGTTGAAATAGGCTTATCTGTGTCAGCGGTGTTATCAACATTGCCAAGACCTACCTGTGTGGCTGTAACTGCGTGAGGATTTGTGGTATCCCCAGTGTGAGTCGTTAAACTACTGTCGTCTGCCTTTAAATCTAATGCTGCTTGTGCTAATGTTGAAATAGGCTTATCTGTGTCAGCGGTGTTATCAACATTACCTAATCCAACCTGAGTAGCTGTTACAGCGTGAGGATTAGTTGTGTCTCCGCTGTGAGTTGTTAAACTACTACTGTCGAGCTTTAAATCTAATGCTGCTTGTGCTAATGTTGAAATTGGCTTATCTACATCAGCGGTGTTATCTACATCACCTAATCCAACCTGAGTAGCTGTTACGCCGTGAGGATTAGTTGTGTCTCCGCTGTGAGTTGTTAAACTACTGCCGTCGAGCTTTAAATCTAATGCTGCTTGAGTAAACGTTGAAATTGGCTTATCTGTGTCAGCGGTGTTATCAACATTGCCAAGACCTACCTGTGTAGCTGTAACGACGTGAGGATTAGTTGTGTCTCCGCTGTGAGTTGTTAAACCACTACTGTCGAGCTTTAAATCTAATGCGGCCTGTGTTGCTGTACTAACGGGTTTATCTGCGTCAGACGTGTTATCTACATTGCCAAGACCTACCTGCGTAGCAGATACGTCGTGCAATGTTACAGATTTCGCGACTATTTTGTTAAATTGATTCATGTCTGTGTGGGGGTTCTATTAATTAGTTGTTACACGCGGAGTAACATCAATCTGACCTTCTAATACACGTGTGATGATTGGGGTGGCAGCGCCTGATAAAATTTCAATATCGTAAACGTATCTGCCCGGCTTTATCGCCGCGGTTTGTGCTGCAGTTAAAGAAGCGACGACTTCACTATTGGCGACATCGACAGAAATTGTAAAATCGACCGCGGTCATTGACGTATAGGATTTGCGAAGTTGCCCTCTGCCGGTGTGACTCGTGAGATCTACCGAACCTGTAGCTGTCGTCAAATCGACGCTAAAGTTAAAGTCTGATCCTTGGTCGATAAAAAGATTTGAGTAAGTAGCCATACTATCTATTTATAATTTTCTCACTTACACTTACACAGTTTGTTGCTATAAAACGCGTAGAGATTCAGCACTTTCTAATAAATTTATTAACGTATTGCCGCGGCACTATATATGCACCACACAGTGTTCCACCTATTTGTTTTCGATATGCCACACGGTGCCGTCCATCTAAACAAAAATCATCGTCTGTTACAACGATAGGATCTTTACATACGCCTTTGTTTTTGTAATATGACATAACGCTGGCTTTTAGCGGGGCCAATTTACAGGTTGTATTACTAATATCGTAATTATTCGAATATTTCAAAACACGTAAAGCATTAAGCGTAATAATTAACGACGATATATCTATGAATTCGTTTTCACTTAAAATGTGATGACTAAAGGCTTGCGGTGGTATTAACATAACGTAATCCAATAGATACTCTATAACCATCTTCGCACTCAACTTTATGGAACGTAAACGGTGCGCTAGCAGTCAACTCAAACGCTCTTAAAGTAATTCCATTAACAACATCGGGTGTATCAATGAATTCATCATCTAAAGAGTGACGATAAGAAAATTTTGATTTACCTGTCGCGTACGTTATATAGAGAGTGTCTGACGGATCATTTGAATTAGTGTGCTCGTCTATGGCATCACCAGGTCCGTAAATAAAATTACCACTTACCCGAAACATTAAATTCGGAAAACACTTTTTCAATATGGGCAATAGCTCTATTACGTCTGAAGCGCCTAGCTTGGCCAGTGAGGCGTTTACTGCGTGCGGGGCAAGCGAATCGATAGGTCCGCTACGTACAGTCTTTTCAAGTCTATCGTATACTTCCTTAGTCGATAAAGCCCTTAGAAAGGATTCTAAACAATCTGCGTGATGAAGCTTTGGCACACCTTTGCGATGTATGTCATACTCCGTATATTTTGTTGGTATAGTATTGCTCATAATCTATGTGTAACTCTGGACACGTGAGGGTGTCAATTTCCTGTATATCACTAATGTTTGAGAAGTCGCTGTTAATAAATTCGTTTAGCGATTTAATAGTCTGCGAAATATCATTCGCAAGATCGGTTTTTCCAACCGCCGCGGCTTCAACAACTGTTTGTCTTAAGCGCCGCTCAGTAAAGTCGATGTCACGGCTTAGTTCGTCTAACCTTTTTGCTAAAACCTTTATTTCATCATACTCCAGTTCTAGATCTTTATCTAAGCTGCAGCAATCTATATATTTTATATGCAATCTATACTTTTGCATATCCTTTTTTGTCAACTGGATACGTCTGCCTCGTGCGGATAGTTTTTTTGCAGAGGTAGTAAATGCTAAATCTTCTGATTTATCTACGGTATGGATATAGTGGTATAGGCGCACAATTAGTTGTCAATTATTACGTGAAAAGGAGCATCGATGTTAGATCTACTAAAAAATGGAGAAGTGTTTGCATCGTTGCCCCCGCCATGCGCAGCGTATGAGCTCAACGAAACGCACTCAACTATAATCGTTGTATTATTAATTGTACGAGCAGAAATATTGCGCTGGCCGTTAAGGGTACTATTTGATGCGCCCTGCGGAGCCCAATCATACGCCAATGACGCGACTGCTGTAGGCAGATTGCCCGAATCAGGAACTGTTATGGTATATTGTCCCGCTGAGGTTCTACTTATAGTACAGCCTTTAATATCAGTAACGTTAGTACCATCATGTTGTACTGTTATACTTTCACGTTGTGCTGAATCAATAACACCATAAAGATTTGTGCCATCTGACTCAAATCGTAGAATATCGTATGTTGGTGTTGCAGAACTTCCTGTCGTGCTAAGCACATCACCACCGCTAACAAATTTTAATTCACTTGGCCAAGTAATTTCATAGTCACCTTCACTTTCAATAATAAGCGTGTAAGAACACCCAGCTGAATCGCTCAAGTTATCAAGCAATAGTGTAAAATCAGCCTGTAGTTTAAATTTAAAGGTATTCGCGTCCTTTAAATCGATTGTTCGATTTCCTGAAGACATCGTGACATAATCCTTAAACTTACCACCGACAGCGCTAGTAAAATTCTGTACATCGACTTTATTTAAAAGAGCAGCATTAGTAGTAAGATTAATAAGATCCACGTCCATGTCATTTACTTTTTCTAAAATGCCATTAGTCTTCTTTCTCCACGTATTAAAGTTATCGTTTAAGAGCACACCTGCTTCATCAACTAACTCAACGGTGCCTGTGCCTACTCCAATATCGGTAGCGGTGAATACAGTGCCAACATTATCGTCTAGAGCACCAAGTGAAACGAAGTTAGTATCGCCCTCGGCTATGATTGTATAGGTTTTGCCAACCTCAATTTCGGTAACAGAAATAACCGCGGTGGATGTCCCTACAGTCTTAAACCCATCGTAATTTATGATATTAGTGTTTGACATAATAGTATTTATACACTTGTTATACTGTCGACCAGAACCTTCAATTCAGCCAATTGAGTTTTCAAATCAGAAATTTCTTCCCTTTGATTTTCAATGTTCAATTCAACTAATTGAGTTTTCAAATTAGAAATTTCTTCCCTTTGATTTCTAAAGTTCTTTTTAGTAGCAAGGCGGGACGAGTACGAATTGCTCGTATTCACCAGCGCGTTATTGTTGTTTGGATCTCTGTAATATTGATTTGCCATTATACTGTTGCTATAGCTCTTAAGTTTTTAATTTCTGGTGCGAATGCTTTATTCGAACTGGTGAAAACGATTTTCAATGCAAAGGATTCAAATTGTACACTATCATTTTGGTATGAGTATTCTGTTTCTTTGAATTCGTACCCGCTGCTAACTTGAAGTTCTTTACCTTCAGCAGGTAGTATTTCTCGCCAAATGCTATTGTTCCAAGAGTCGGCTGATGTGAAGTCCTTCATTTTGACATAAACTTTAATGTTAGTACTATCGTCAGGTAGTAATCCATCGAAGTATACGTTTATGCCGTCAGCTGGATTCTCAAGGTCAACCTTTTTACTAATGTATCGTGCCAATGATTCGCCACTTTCTTTATTAGTTTCAAGTTCATGACTCTCGTTGATAACGTTATCAAAGGAAAGCAAGGATAGTCGATCTAAATCAATAATTGGGCTTATCTTTGAGTCTGTTGTCAGTAAGGTAGCCTTTAGCTCAAGTTCATTATCGTGCGTAGTTGCTGCAACTCCACTATTTTCGTCGTGACTAAATCGTTCACCCGCATATAGTAAATCATTTGCAACTACTTCGTATATCGCGGCCTCGTTTGCACCAGCAGTACCGGCATCATCACCTCTAAGAAGAAGTTCATATGCAGTTGATGCTTGAGGTAATACCATTTCTTCAATTAGGTTATAGAATACTGATCCTCTCCAAGCGTTAACAACCGCGGTAGCAGTCGCCTGTCCTGTAGGTGTAAAGTACTGGGCATTATTTCCAGTGGTGGCTATCGTCACCGCTGAAGTCAATGCGGAATCGGTATAAAGTTGATATAATTCTCCATCGGCGTAACCTAATTTGGAGACGTTCCTTACGTAATAGACTCCTGCCGTAACTGCAGCGGTTCCTCCATTAGCGTTGTATGTGACCTCTTGGCCGTCATCAAACAATACACACGATTGGAATCTTATGTAATTACCTACAACATCACTTGTTAATACGGTAATAGGTGAAGGTGCAGCGATGGTTACAGTCGGCAGACTGCCTGTTGTATGACCAGTTCCGTTATTTGTAACCACTATAGTGTCGATCTTTCCTCCAGGCTTAACCGTTGCTTTAGCAGTAGTACCACTTCCCGCGCCACCTGTAATAGTAACAATAGGAGCTCCAGCGTTATACCCGGAGTTATTGGTAGGACTTACATCGATGTATGTTACTTCACCACGTCCTGGGCAAACTCCTTCAAACTTCGCTAATCTGCTAGCATCTTCTTGGAAATCAGCTCTATTAATAGTGAATTTTAAATCAGCATTTTGATCAGGTGTCCAAGTTGAAGCATTTTGGCTTTTAAGAAGAACACCAAGATTAACATTTTTTGTTACCTTTTCTGCATTCTGACCAGCCGCTACTACATTTGTTCCACCGACTCTCGATGTCCAAACTCTCCACTGTGCACTATTTGAAATTAGTACAATCGCGTATTCAACGCCAGGTTGTAAATAAACAGGAGTGTCAAACATTAAGTTACTTGCGGTTTGCGCATCAGCTGTAACTGTAACATCAGCAGCCTTTTTAATAACTCGTGAGTGTGGGACTGTGTTTTGAGTAGGTATACCGTTCTCAACTGTGACGATACTCATCTCAACTGGAATATTAGGATCAGCTTGTTTTACGAACAAATCAATAGAGGATAAGAACACGCCTGTTGGCTCGTTGCCGATCATGAATGTTTGTGCAATTGGATCTCTCCAGACTCTCCAACGTCTACGAGTAACGTTACGCGCCTGTGATACACGATTTCTTTCTAAACTCATTTGACGTGTTGAAAGAACTGTGCGTTGACGTGTTTCTAATAGACCTTGTGCAAAGTATGATGCTTCTGCGTTAGATGTCTCAAGCAGTTTATTGTTTGTTGCACTATTCGTTACACGAATTTGGCGGGCACCAGTTCTGAATCTTAAGGTGTCGTTATTAGGTATTACTATCCAGCCTGAAACTTCACCACTTGCATTAGTTATGATGTTACCGTTTGCTCCAGCAATACTCGTCTGGCCGTCATAGCGTACAACATTTGTTCCACCATCACTTCCAACCGCTCCTCCAAATTGTTCGAAAGAAGCTTCAGCACAATAGGATGTTACATCAACATCGTCGAAGTAAACATAAAATTTTGTGTTAGGTTTTAATAGTTGTGCGTTAAAGTAGACTTTACGTGAACGAATAAATGGGATGAAACTTGTGTCAACAGGAACATCATCAATCACTTCGTTATTAAAGGTTTCCTTTAAGGAGGTTTGAATTCCGCTTCTCACTTGTCTCTCACGAATTCGTCGACCAAATAACCATCCACGTCTACCACGGCGGGAACCACGGAAATTGCGTCTGCCCCAGCGCGAACCAGTCCAGGATGTCTGCCACTCGTTCCACTCGGTTCCAAGAATATTTGGGTTTTCCGCGATCTGTTCAAGAAGAGCAGAGTTATTACCTTCAACGTTATTAATGATATCAGGGCGGTGAGTAACATCTTTCCATTCATCACTTGTTGGTGAAATTTCAAGAGAGCCACTCCATGTCGCAACATCATAAGGATTTACACTTAAATGCTCAGTAGCAAAAGGCTGGATGATATGGCTTTTTTCGATAAAGTCTAAGCAGACAACATTCTTTCTTTTACCAGAGTGAACTACTGTACCAGAAGGAACACTTACAGTATTCCAAGTAGGTGAACCCGTGAGCGTGGTGGTTGCACCAGTCTGCAAATCAGAACCACTATCTCTATAGGACCATCGTGTGTTTTCTGAAAGATACATTGGTCGAGCAGAACTTTCGTCTCTGTCAATACCAATTTTGTATGCAGGATTAGTAGTATCACCACCGCCGTGCCCTGTAAATGCATCGGTGAAGATACCATTTTTAAATCTCTCACCACTTGCGTCGAAAAGTTGTTTTTCAGAAGTCTCCCGCTCAAGCATATTGAGAGAAGTATAGTATTCTAAATTCTTAACACGAGATTCAAGCTCACCGATATCTTTCATCTTATAACCGCGTTGGTTATTAGTGGCAATATCTAAATCGTCCAATTCATACACATAGCCAGGTTTGTAAATTTCAAACAACTCGAGTGAATCTTTAGGAAGGATTGGTCGTTTGGGCTCTTGGCTGGATGCGCCTTTAATAATAGATACGTCGCCCAATTGATTTAATGCTACTAGATCAATGCGTGGATTATAGTAATCAACGGTGAAGGTTGCAGTAGTGCCTGGAACGATATCATGGCCTGCTGTATTAGATGTGATGCTACGTCTAAAATCAAGAGCATTCGACAATCTACTATCTTGGAATTTGGGTACATCACTCAACGGCATTCTTATAGTACCATTAGTTGTATAAGAATTAGCGGTGTAGGGTCCATCAGTTCCAGCGAAGTATTGGTAATCGACTGTCAGTGTTCCTGACTGCACCGCTTGTGTGCCAATGTATTTAACTGTGCCGTAGCCATAGTGCGATTCTGTTTGACCACCGTCGAATAGAAATTGATCAGTAAGATCTGTGCTGCCAGAACCAATCTCGCTATGAGTAATACTGTTAATCTTATAACAATCAGTATTTGCAAGCGTAATTGTCTCGTCTAGTCCTAGCTTTGTAGTAATAGTTTCGGCGGAAACTTGTGTATTTGTTTTAACACCTACTGCGCGAGTAACTTCGACTGGCGCAACAACCTTAATAGCATCGTTGAGATCCGTGGCCGAGCCATCAGCGTTTTCGAAATAGATCCTTACGATATTACCAGCGCCATTAAGCTCGATTTTAGTAGGAACAGTAATTCCTTTAACATCATCATTTTGGTCATCTACTTGGAAAACGCTATAATCAAGAGGATTGGTGCTGCGGAATCTTCCCGCGATTGGGCTGAAGAACTCCTTCACGCCTACTCCGACAGTGTTATTGCTGAGCAGCACCGATACCGTATATTTAACAGTAGAAATTTCATTAACCGCATCATATGGCAACTCATAAACCTTGTCCATAAACTCGCCGTTGAGACTAAAACCATCAGTATTGCGAAAGTCAGCACCAGTGGAATCGGGAAATATGTCAATGCAATTGGCGTCTTTAAGCGTTTTACCCGCGGTTGTAATTTGAATATCGTAAATATAGATGCGGTGTGTCGCAATCACCTCAGGCACGTTAGTGGTAGTTACAGTACCAACACCGAGCGCAGCAGCAATGGTGCTATTCATTCGAGGTCGATTTGGATTACGCGTAATAGCAGCAATTCTGCAAGTACCAATATCAGTCGATGTCGCTCGGAGCGCGAATGTTTCTGATGGATCAAAATCTAACGAACCAGCGAGGTCGGCCGATGTCATAATGTCGTTATCGAGTGTTCCTAATATGAATCCACCAAAATTTAAACTTTGCTTATAGTCTGTAACTGTTTTAATGTCTGAACTATCTTGTCCTTTTTCAACAACTACTTCCTGTTTGTCTTCAAGCTCAACGCGATAACCTTGAACATACGCTGTTGAAGGTTCAACCGCAATAACATATCTCTTCTCGCCTTCACTCTTCGCTTGTGCTAAATTCGTAACTCCAGGGATAAGAGGAGTACCGCCAGTGTTGTAGATTTCATCGTTGGTATACTTACCACGGTTTCCAGCTTCATCGTTAAAGTATTCACGCACATCAACCTTAAAAGGCTTTACGATATAAGAACCATTTGTTTCATCACTACGTGTAGCAATTGCTTTACCTAATTCAGAGTATTCTGTGCGGACTGGAAGAGTGACGTTATCTTCAACAATCTGCAGAAGCTCTATTCGTTGTTGACTCGCTGTAACAGAAGTACTTGCGGAAGAGACAAAGGCGAGTGTAAGACTCAACTTATATCGATCTGCGCCAGGCGCGTTTTGATTAGGAGTTCCTGCGGCGTTATCCAACAGCGATGTATCAGAAGCGTATGTTACGATTTCTTCAACGATATTGAATACAACATCACCTGTTAATTTGCTGTTTGCTGTCGCCTTTATATAGAACTCAGATTGCGAATCGGTGTGTACGAAACAACCCTTAATGAAAAACACACCTTGGTCTTGAAAGAAGCCACCGTAATTACCTGGATCTTCAAGTGATGCAGCGTTTGTTGCAACAGTACCGATTACACCACCTTGCACAATTGTAGTGTTGGTTCCAAGTGTTATCGTTGTATTAGTGTCAAGCGCTAGTGCATCAGTTGCAACAAACGCTTCAGTACTTGAAGTAACGTCTGTACCGAAGTATTTTAGGTATAGTCTATAGAAAGTGCTGTTGGAACTACCCGTGAATTTTTCGACACCCATAACTTTGGCTGTCAGATCGGTTAGTCCAGTCTTATGGATTTCAAGACCCTTTAAAGCATTTAGCTGTTCCGTCGTAGGTTCAACAGATCCTGCGAAAGTAATAGGAACACTTTGGATGTTCTCATCGTATGTAGTATAACCATTAAGTACTCGATCACCATCTTTAAAGACGTGACTTCCAAATTTATCAATCTGGTCTTGGAGATTTGACTGTAGCTGATTAAGTTCTCTTACTTGAACACTTCTGCCAGGCTGAAATAGAATCCTTAAATAATTGTCATTTGCAGTCGCAAAATCGTCATTATATGGGGAATTCGAATAGGTTGTTATAGCCATAAAATATAGTTTCTTTAATTATAATTGAACGATTAGTTTTACTTCCTCAGTCTGCGTTGCAGCTCGAGCAAATGGCACTCGGTTTTCTAAAAATATTACTTC
>Ga0209092_10001368_pt1 | contig 23928 bp, 17 predicted proteins | sample FraStrMetagenome_FD_187446 | JGI IMG/M metagenome (GOLD analysis project Ga0209092, IMG submission 187446) | Marine eukaryotic phytoplankton communities from Arctic Ocean - Fram Strait ARC3M Metagenome (SPAdes) (version 2) | ecosystem: Environmental > Aquatic > Marine > Oceanic | place: Fram... | reverse complement strand
TATGAATTTATAACGGGGTTCACAACGACACCCAAGCGGCTCTAAATAGGGGCCAGTGCATTTTTTATTCCCTGTTTACAAATTAGATTATAGCACTATAAATATAAATTCTATTATTATTATTATTATTGGAAGGTGCTCTGCTTAATACAGACCCATTTAATTTAATCGCTCATTTTGAGAGGACCAAAGATGGCCTCAAAGCTTGGAACGCTCTGAAGGCTCATTATGAGGGAGAAGATTACGTACAAGTGGTGAGAGAAGAGGCTATGGATAAACTCAAAAATATGCACTATAAAGGGGAAACCCGCAACTTCAAATGGGAGAACTACGTAAGCTCTCATATCAAGGCTCACAAACAACTCCTTGACGTTGGTTACAACAATGGAATGGGGCTAGATGATGCAACAAAGATTCAATTCTTTCGCTCTAACATTGTGCCTCAAGCAGACATGCAAGTAGCCTTATCAGTAGCACGTACCTATGAAAGAAAAACATTTCAAGATTATGTCACCTTTCTTACCACTGAGGTGAATTCCATCGTGTCGCGAAAGAAACAAACCTATCAACCTGAACGTAGGGTCTGTGCTGTGAACCAAAAAGGAAATTATCCTCGTAGCAGCATGAAGAAACGTAGTGGTCAGTTGGATTTGGGTCCAATGATTTATGAAACAGTTAATGGTAAACGACTTGAAAGTCGATTTTACCCTGAACAAGCTGAGTTTAAAACACTTACCAGACCCCAACGTAATGCAGTAATTAAGCTCAATCGCGATCGTAGGAGAAAAGCGTAGGCAAATAGAAGAAATAATAATAATAATAATAATAATGAGAATGATGCAAATATCAATGCAATTGAGGCAATCTCTGATGACATGAAGTCAATTCACTCAGCTGTCATCTCAGCCATCAAAAATTCTTCATCAGCTTCTTCTACTAACTTACCTCCAACTCAGAATGATTCAATTGTGACCTTTGACGACAACGCTAGCGCAACATCTGGGAGGATTGGAGATTACTTGGCTAACAAACGTGCAAGAAAGAATGTTAAAGCACTTACCATTCTAAACTATACAATTACGCCATCAAATGTTGCCGCTCCGTTAGCATCCATCTCAACTGTGAAACTGTCGATGAAAGAAAGAAAGATTGGATGTAAGCTAGGGTTAGATTCGCACGCTGATATCTCATGTGTCGGCAAACATGCGCGAATACTAGAATATATCGAAGGACAATCATTCACTGTAAAACCTTTCAATGATGCTTACTCACCTATGAAAAATGTGAGGATGGTAAATGCAGCACTTGCGTTAGATACAGATGATGGAATGACTGTCATTTTACATATCAACCAATGTCTGGACTTTAGCGATACTATGACAGATAGCATCCTATGTACCAATCAAGCAAGAATGAATAAAGTTGTTGTGGATGACGTACCTCTATCCGTTCACCCAACTGGAAATGGGACCCACTCTGTATTCTTTCCAAAGGATAATATTTGCTTGCCGTTACTCGTCCTGAATGGACCTGTTTCATATTTACAAACAAGGTGCCCCACTGACTGGGACTTGGATCACTCTGTGTACCTTCACCTGACAGATGGAGAAGGACCTTGGGATCCAGAACTTCTAAAAGGTGACCGTATTTCCGCACTATCATACATGTCCGACAACCTGTATTCAGCAGATATGAGGGATACATTTACAGTTAGTAATATGGATTCTGTTAGTGTTAATGGCATCAAAAATTTAGGCTCCAGAAAGACTTTGTCACCAGAACACCTGTCTCGTATATGGAATATCACCCTAAAGGATGCCAAGCGCACGATTAGGGCCACGACTCAACATGCAATACGAACAAATGAGGGAATTAAGTCAAAGCGTCTCAGAACAATGCCTCGTCAACAATTGTATAAGCAAATCTCCAACACTTGCACAGGAAAATTTGCATCAGACACGTTTTTGAGTAACGTAACGTCCCTCCGGGGAAACAAATGTGTGCAACTGTTCACCAACAGAGCCAACTTTAGTAAGAGCTATCCAATGCCGGCGCGATCAAGCGCACCTAAAGCACTGGATAGATTCCTGCATGAAATTGGAGTTCCTCCTGAGTTACTTACCGATAATGCTCCCGAGCTTGTCGAAGGAGAATGGGCAAAATTGTGCAGAAGGCACAACATTAAGCAGAAGTTCACTGAGCCATACTCTCCATGGCAAAATCCAGCCGAGTTAGAGGGAGGTATAATCAAACGTAAAATACGTAGATTGATGAAACTTACATTAACTCCGATACGGTTGTGGGATTATGCCTGGGATTATGTGTCTTCGATCCGGGCCCTAACGGATATGCGTCACCCCATTCGAAAAGGTATGTGGCTATACCCCGAATGTGACGGAATATATTCTCTTCTCGTTGTATGAATGGGTGTGGTATTATTCGCCTGTTTCCACCCTAAGGATGGACATAGGAAGATGGTTAGGCCCGGTCGCTAATTTAGGGCAAGGAATGGCCTCATATGTCTTAACAGAGGAGGGTACGGTAGTTGTTCGATCTACAGTATCGTCTATAACAATAGATGAAAGGAATTCTGAAAGTATTAAAAAGCAAATGCAATCATTCGAAACCAAGGTAAATGACGTAATTAGTAATTATTCTACCTTTACTGTTAACAGTGTTACTGGTGAAATGGTAGGTAATGATATATACGAGAATATCTTTGAAATGAAAGAATATGAAGGTGAAATTAATTTCAAAGCCTATGGGGAATATGAATATGACAAAAAAGGTGATTACGTCATTGTGCCAGAAGCAGACGAATTATATGAAGCTGGAAATAATGATGATTATATTAATTCTAGATCAAAAAGATTAATTGGTACAAAGATAACATTGCCACATGATGGGGAATTAAAAACGGGAAATATTGAGAATAAAGGATCAACTGAAAACTCTTTTGAGGTATCCTTTCAAGATGGGTCATATGCCGAATATTCTGCAAACGTTTTAACGGAAAATATTGCAGAATTGCTTGACTCGTTAACATATTTCTCCCAAATAATTGGTATTATAGGGCATAGAAAAGATGAGAATATCGCAATAAAGAAAGAAAATGCATGAATTACTCACAAAGGAGCCCGTAATCGAGTCGTCACAACTAAGGGATGGACCATTGAAATGGAATTTCTAGATGGATCCACTAAATGGTCCCCCATGATCCAAATTAAGGACTTGTTGGCGATAAAACTAGCAGATTATGCTGTGTCTAGAAACATCCACGAGGAACCTGCATTTGCATGGTGTGTACTCAATGTGATGAAAAAGAAAACGAAAATAATTAGTATGATTCGCACACCCAAGAAAATTTTGAAATATGGGATAAAAGTACCTGGTAGTGTCGATCAGGCATATGAATTTGATCGAGAAAATAATAATGATCTTTGGGATAAAGCAATTCAAAAGGAATTAAAGAATGTAAAAATTGCATTTCGCTTGTTAGAAGATGATGAACACTTACCTGTTGAGTCGAATTTGATTCCTTATCACATCATTTTTGATGTGAAATCCGATATAACTAGAAAAGCTAGATTAGTTGCGGGGGGTCATCGCAATGATGTCCCGGCACACACAACATACTCGTCCGTAGCAGGAAGAGATAGTGTTCGGTTAGGATTTTTCCTTGCAGGTTTAAATAACTTAAAGATAATGGCATGCGATATTGGAAATGCTTACCTCAATGCTCCCAACAGAGAGAGAGTTCATGTCAAAGTTGGCAAAGAACTATTCGGAGCGAAAAATGAAGGGGAAAATGCAGTGATCGAGCGAGCATTGTATGGCTTAAAGTCATCATCTGCTGCTTGGCGAAGTCACTTTGCAGATACAATTATGAAAATCCTAGGGTACTCACCAACTTATTACTAAACTTTATAGAACAGTAACAATAGATAGATTATAAGAATGTTAATGTATAGGTTAGATAAAAGATAAATTAATTGTTATTATTAGTCTATTGACATAAAATAATGAAAGGAAAAATGAAAAAGGCAACGATTGACTTACCCTCCTCCACTGTTGATGGCGATGGAGTGAGGAGTATCCGCAAGAAATCTGCTTCAACTAAAACAAAAGAGATATCTATGACTACTAGGAGCAAAGGAAAAAAGACTAAGAGCAAGCGAAAGAAAAAGGAAGCTGTTGTAACCCCACCAACTTCAAACAAAAGTTCCAAACAGACACAAGCAAAAGACCTGCCAAGTGAAACTTCTATTCTTGTTGTTACGGAAGAGAATAAAGACAGAGAGACTAGTGAAAAAGGAAAGAAGAAGGTAGTGTCATATATGACCAAGATCTTGAATGAAATTCTGGAGAGCGCAAAGGATACACACAAAGCAATTCTCCGTGCGAAGGACTCCAAGGTAACGCTGGATTTAGCAAACGAACTAGTCAATGCAGAAGAAGAAAAGAATGAGAAAGAGAGTGAAGGGGAAAAGAAGAAAGCGAATGATGATGAAGAAGAAGCAGATAATTATTTGGCGGAGGACGAACTTGTATGCGCCAACGATAAAAATATTGAAGACAAAGAGGTATTAAAGGAGCACCCTGAACTAGAAAAACTTCTGATGAGCGTTGAAGATATGCTGGTAGATTACCGCAACTCTGACAAGAAAACCATGGAAAGTGATAATATTGCATTTCAAAAAGCTGCATCAGAAATGGTACTAGACAAAATGTTTGGAAACAAGAAGACGTCATACATGTACCAGAGGTATCAACAGATTTGGGTTAGGTTCTCTTTAAAGAAAAAAATTCAGAAAAATGCAAACAAAGACTTACTGGATCAGTACCTAACTGAATTCTTTGTGGCGCAAGGAAGGTCTTATTCTCCCTCAACTCTGTATGTCATGTTTTCTTGTATCAACCACTACTTCATCACCAACTTTGGTTTCAAGTTGAACAGCACGTTGAGGCTCCAGAGGTTCCTCAAAGTTAACACGAGTACCTACGTGTGCAAAAAAAGTAAAGTATTCACCTCCGAACAGATCGATACTATTCTGAAGGTATGTGCTGAATCTACAGACAAAAGAGAGCAACTTGCAGGAGTTGGTATTGCTTTAATGTACTATGGGCTCCTGAGAGTATGCGATAGTACAAAAATTCAAAAGGCAGATGTTAGTCATCAAGACAATGGAAGAATTGTGATTACATTTGAACATGCACGCAAACCCAAAAACCCTGGATTTACTTACCATGTTCCAAGTTTATATGATAAGTTATTCAAGAGTTACGAGGCAGACCTTCATGTACATCTATCACCAGAAGAGCAATACCTTTGCTATTGGGTGAAAAACAGATGGAGAAAGGACAAAAGTGGTTAGTAGTTACATGAGTAAATCATTTGTGAAAATTGCATGTGATATACTTGGTTTGGACCATGCTGGATACACCACACACTGCTTTTGCCGTAGTGCCGCAACCAATCTAGCAGATGCCGGAGTGTCATTTGTGAATTTGAAAAGGCACGGGCAGTGGAAGTCTGATTCAGTAGCAGAATCTTACATCGCTAATTCCCAGGTACTTAGAGACGAGAGAGAAGTGTGCTTTTTGCCAGAAAACCTCAGGTTGCCATACAAAAGGGTAGGTTTCACCCAAGAACTGGACTTGGAATCACTAAGGGCACCATTCAGCCAATTTGGAGATGGAAACAACAACATCTTTGAGCTACTAACACCTCCAGATTCCACCCAGGCAAGTTTTGCACCAAAAGACCCACCACAACTAGCCAAAAAATTAAAGGAGTAACCTATGACAATAGGAAAGACAAAGATTTGTTTTTTTCCAGAATGAGCCCATCATTAATCTTCTTAAGGACAAGAAAAAGAAATCTAATCTCGACTGCAAAGAAAAGAATAAGAAAGAAAGAATCGAATTCAAATGCACCACTCCTAATCAAAAAGGAAATGGAGAAGTAGAGTACTTGAAAACTGTTAGCCCAGAAAAGCTCCAACTTGAGGACAAAGTAGATGAGGAAGAAAAGGACCTCATCAAGGTAGAATGTGTTGTATCAGGCAATCAAGCCTTCGTAGCAACCGCAGTTCCCAGCCTCGAACTCGTTGAGACCACCAAGTCCATTTCTAATCTTGAAGAGATGATGGTCAAAAAACTCGGTGTGATGTCGAAAGATGAAAAGAAACCACTAGTCTTCAACAACTGCACCTTCAACTTCTAAGGATATAACTCAGAAAAACAGTAGGAAAAATAAGGTAAGTGAAAATTGTTGTAAAAAAACAACGATAGAACGCATGAAAATGAAACTCACCATTGTCTTTTCGTTTTTTCCCAAAAAATTGACCATTCAAAGCAAGCCAGTCCACGAATTATAAGCAAAATGAAAAATGTAGGATCTTATATTTAAACATTTATTACTTACGTAGAAAAAATAATTAGTTAGTATAAACATACTTTATATGAAAAAACTATATACGTAGAATAAGAAAATAGTTACGTACTAAAAAATCTTCAATAACACATGTATAGAGCGTTGACATAAATCAATCAATAAAATTATCTCAAGTTGGCTGTATGAAAACAATAAATTTAGAAAACAAAGTATAAATTATAATCCTCTGTTTTTCACCTCAACAAAAAAAACAGAGGATAATAACTATAATAACGAAATTAGATCGCTAATTAACTAAATAAATTATAGATGTCTTCTCATGTGTAAATAAATAAGTGCGTACAATATGAATATGAGTGCAACCTAATTACATTTTTTACATAGAATATCTATTTTGCACATGCCATGTTTCGATGTCATGAACACAGCATTTATCTTTTTTGCTAACCATGATATTAACCTAATTACATTTTTTACATAGAATAGCTAATTTGCACATGCCATGTTTCGATGTGATGAACACAGCATTTATCTTTTTTGCTAACCATGATATTCAACCATGATATTCAAGCATTCTTTCGTCTGTATCTTTTTACACAGCATTAATTTTTTTGCCGAACCATAATATTCTACCATTCTTTCGTCTACCACCTTACTCATATTGCTCATCGTGCGCGATACAATCTGCGCGTAAACATAACATTATGTCAACAACTAACATTCCAGCTGGAGGTTAAAACACACTGGCGCAGATTTTATAACCAACTCCTGTTTGATCATATATATTACGCGTAAAATAATAGCACACATAACATAACTATCATCCTAAAAATGCCACGACTGGAGTTAAGGATTCTACGCAAGTCTAGTATGATTGCTACAATCAATCATAAAGACGAAAACTCCTCTAGAAGTTTGAAGATTCTTCAGAAGCAATTATTAAGATGCGAAACAGCAGTAATGTTGAAATGATAGAAGTTTTTCCAGATCAGAGTCATCTTTTCGAAGCAAACGATAGGTGAGACGACAACATTAATAACAACATATTTGTTATCTTCCTAGTTTTTGAGCGCTTTTTCATTCAATCACTCTATGATTTCGTGCAATCGGCCATACTGTAAATTTCTGTTCATTTTCTCACAAGTGGCCTCTTATAATTCATGTGCTCAAAACGAAGCACCATCCACACTGATGGTGATGACAGAAAAGAGTTGCAAAAAATGCTATTCTCTAATAGTAAACTGGAACTCGAAGAACAAAATGAAGCCACAAGTTCTTCCATAATGACCAAATTACAAATTCTGGATCATAACTTCGTATCAGATGTTACCCCAGAATTTTACCCTGGTGTTCAACTTTTCGAATCTACCTATATAATAAAGTTGATGAAGTTTTTAGTGTCAACAATTTTATTTATTGTGACTACGCATAAACTTGTTCGAATAACGGTAAGCTCGATTTCCTACTCTATTTGGCTTGAAGTCATCACGTTTATTGACCTTTCCACTTTTGAATTCAATTCGAATATTTTTAGGGTTGGGACTATGATCCAAATTTTGGAATAACAGATTTCTTCACATACGATTTGCAGCATGTCTGTCTTGATTCTATATCCTTCTTTTTTGTTGGCAGACTTTTTAAGCGAAGAGGCGCAGATCGATTTTTATCTTTTCTAATACCTCTTATATTTGGTTGTATAGTACCATCATGGGAAGGAGAATGGAAGTTTTTGCAAAATTCAGTTAGCTTATATGCAATTGTCTGTACTTGGCCATTGAAATTGTATTTATTTACAATTTTTGTGACAATCTTGGTATTCATGCTAGCATACTTTCATATTCGACAAGCCTTACGAGATCGAATATTTGTATCTCGTTTAGTAGAATTTGGATTATGCATGTCTCTTTTTCTCCTTCCTTATGCTTCTAATCCAAATTTTCATCTTCATCACTGGTACGCAAGTTGGCTTTTTGGGATGCATTCTAATGTGGGCACATGGTGGTCAGATGTAGTCTTAGCATTTTCTTGGGGTACATATATCAATGGCATCGCAGTATATGGAAGAGATCCCGTTTTATCATGTGCGTATTCGTATTATTTATCCACTGATAATAGATGTTATTATATGGAGTGCTATCATGAGGACGATGATGATGGTGGTGGTGGTGGGGGGTACAAACCATTTATTCCTCCTAATTGGCGTAACTGCAATGCTACTTAATATGTGCTAAATTTGTTCATAATGTTGAAATAATATTCCGATTTAATTTTCAATATCCCCAAGATAAAAATGAAGGAAAAGGTTATTTCTGATAGCTGTATTCTTTTCTTCTGTTTACATATAATTCAAAGTGTGTTCCTATTCAATATTTCCATATGAGAAATGAGACATAAAAGAAAATTTTTTTCACCTTCGTTTCTTTTGAACATGAAATTGAAAAAAAGTGAACTTTAGTCAAAAATGCACTTACGTAAGCTTTATACTTGATGTTAAATACTGACGCAACTCAACTTCTCTCGATTAAACTCTTTTACACCACAATTCCATCATATTGTGCACTCCATCTGGAAACGACATCGCTTCCCTGGTATGGGTTTCATTATGAAGAGTCTGAACTCGACAAGCAAAATTAACATGGCTTACACATCTAAATTCACCCTTCTTGCATGTTCTATGTTTTTATTCATCAAGCGAGGAATGGCATTTTCACACACTTCATTCAAAAATGAACCTTCACAGCCATTCACATTCTCTAAACCCATGTCAAGATCCTATCAACAATCTCTTTCCACCTTCAAATTTCAAGGGGAAAAACACTCGAACCGCGATGACACAATATTTTCCGAGAGATTCCAAGCTAAACTTAAATCAAACCAAGATATGGGTCGCAGATCAATACTATCAGCGGTTATTGCACCCGTAGCAGGTTTATCTTTGACATGGGCTGCCAATCCATTGGAATCTTTTGCCGAGCCAATATCAAGCCCCATTGAACTTGACACCGCACTAACAAGCGAAATTGGCCTATTGGAAAGTCGCATAACTGAAAATCTCATGAGTTCTCCAACCTATGGTCTGGAAGGGTCTGATATATTTTATCCTTCGTAAGTGATGTGTTATTTTGAAGTTTTCTTTGGTTTATATATATTGGAGTATGAAAGAATCGGAAGGATCTCTTTTTTGAATTTGTACAGAATAATATTCATTTTTATCTGTGGTTGAAATCTTTGTTTCATCACCTGTGAAATTAAATCATCATTTTTTCTATTATTTCAGATACTTCGCCGGAGTATGGAATGTGTCATCTGTCGCAACTGAAGTATATGCCCCTTGTGGTGTAGCATTATTTGGGGGGAATACCACATATCAAGCAGCCAAAAAAGAAATTGGGATAGAAAATGCCCTCAAATACCGATCAAGATTTCTTGCAGATCAGTCTTCAGCTAAAAGCATTGCCATTGCAGATCGAGAATTCAATGTTCGTGAAATAGCAAAAGTTGCTATGGGCAAAAACTCAGTGCAGGATGTGTCTAAGGCCACACCTAACAAATTTTCGTGCTTACTATCGCCTGCAGGAAGTGGAGGAAAATTGTTTAATGTAAACATGATATCAGTAGCTAGACGACAAGAAAACAAATCTAAATCTGACTTTGATTGTAGCGAGGTTATACGACAGATCATATCGCCTTATAATAGTAATGGGGCAGGAACTAGCATCCCAAGCGCCAATCCTGGGTCAACATCAATTTTAAAAGAAATAGAAACTATTTCGTCATATCAGATTGGGGAAATAAATCCAAGTACAGGGAAGGTTACAGAAATTAAATGCGTGCAGCGATCAGCATCGTTTCTTGTTCCCAGTCAAACGGATCCAATGGCATACAAAATGTGGCAAGCTGCAAGAGGACGACCTGTAGATGTCCGATTTTACGAGGTAACGTACACCAAAATTTAGGAAACAATGAGATATAAAGTTGATGAAATGAATGCATAGATTAATTTATAAGGTGAACTGGTTCATGCATGCAAATATTGAGAAATGAATAATAGATATTTCCAGTCTAATACCAATTTTCAAGTCAATAACTGAAAGCTTCAATGGAATGAATTTGAGATCATCCAACATATTTTCTCAATGCAAATAGAAAAATACTTTTGTGCTAGAATTGTCAATTTTATCCATTGAAATTTACCGTTAAAAATGAGAACTGTAAAAAAAAATCTCGTTCCCCCGTTGAAAACTTAAATATAGAAGAGGGTATAAAAGATGTTTCATATTGGATTGTTCAGAAACCTATTTATTTGTTGACACCACTTGAGATCATGCAATGCATTTTACAATTTTCATTTGCGAACAATAATCGTGTTCTCAGAATTTAGATATGGACTTCTACAAGTTTTGAGTCACGGGTGTTTCTCTATGACATTTCTAAAATTATATCAAATTTGTCAATAAACAAAAAATGTTCGAACAAATGATATTGCATTGCTGAACCAGGAGAAACGAAATAAAATGTTCGCGTTGAGTTATCTATTGTCAAAGAAGTCTTATGATTTATATTAGTTTCTATAACTAAATATTGTTCATCTACAGAATGTAGTAATTTTAAAACAAACCAATCTCTTTGTTGTACTATGATTAACAATTAAAATTGTTTTGAGCATTGAGCTGACAATTTGGCATTTCTTTATGACATATAATAAAATTATGACTCTTGCAATTCCATGATTAATTGTGACTTCTAATTGAAAAAATCAATTTGTCTTTTTAATGAGTCCTCACTCTAGTTTTTACATCGATAACTAAAACCTAAAGTGGAAGAAATGGGGAAATGCGATCAAGTAAAAAATCAGGTCCAATTGCGAAGCGTGGATGGGGTTCGGTTTTTTATTTATTCTATGATGTAATTTAAAATCAACACATGAATGTGTAACCTTCTTGAAATACATTCGAATGACTATCAAATAAATGCTACTACAAATCACTTTCAATTTCAATTCGTGAAAAAAAAAAAAAAGATTCTGTTGAGCCTACGGTACGTATAGTACCCTCGTCGTTATCACACTAATTTATGTTTCGGTACACTCCAGAATTTATAAATGACGTGAGCTAAGTTTTTCTAATATCGAACTAATTTAATCTATTCCCATAAAAGATATTTAAGAAATGAAGAATGATCAGCAAAAAATCTTGAAATGGAACCTCTATGAAACTTTCCCATCACTTAGCGAAAAGACTCTAAGTGACGGCACGATTACATATTTGGATGCAAATGTAGCATTATTTTATGAATAGTTGGGTATTTCAACCTGCCTTGAGGTTCAAAGGTGCAAGTTGGATATTTGTGACTCGTCCAATCTAGCAATGAACGACGAATGAATGCTATTGATTAAGAAACCATGAGCTCTAATTTGAATGTTAAGAATATTCGTGACAGCAGAACCGATAGAGTTGACGATGAATTAGATGATAATAGTTCAAGCGATGAAGATGGTAATTTTATGGGATGGGATCACAGCAAGCGAGAAAAGCGTAGGCGAGAGAATTTGAGACAAAAGAGGCGAAGCCAGAATAAAAACCTGAATAATTTCACACAAAACACAAAAGGATCTCAATCACCTTCTAACGAAACAAATGAAACAATGACTGCTTCCTTCACCTCCTTCAAATTAGATCATCTCGAGACTTTTGAAGAAGCTGACGACGAAGCAGAATCTTTATACAATGAAAGTTCAGATGATAAATCAAAATCAGATTCTGGAGAAGAATCAGGAAATGATTCTTCATCATATACAACGGACTCAGATGATGATGAAGAAGATAGTTTTGATGATCAAGAAAACTCAGACAGAAACTCTGGATGGAGTGTTCGAGTCAGACTTCTTGAAGTAGAAAATATACCATCGTTACTTTCACCATCGACACCATTTTGCCCTGTTATTAAATTTGGCCTTGTTTCCTCAGCCAAACAAAGCATATATTTTGATGAGGAATCAAATCTTAAAAATGAAAAAGACCTAAATCAATACAATCATTTTTCAGTGCATGAAAAACTAGAAAGATTTGGATTAGCTAAAATAAAGGATTCTAGGGGTAGATGCTCTTCTAGTTCTGTTATGTCAGTTCAAAATAACGACAAGTTTCAATGGTATGAAGAGTTTCGGTGGGATTCAGTAACAAAACCTCTTCAAACTATGTTAGCAATTGAATTGTGTGGAAAATCTCTATTTGATCATGAAGTCTCACATATTTCGAATAATGATGGAGCAAAGAAGGTTGATGTGCAATTGGGCCTTGATTCAGATAAAAGTATGGATGATAAAATAGAGCGTAGTATGAGCTTAACTTCATTTTTCCGAAGAAGTCGTCGGAGACAGCTTCTTCGCACAAATACAGCGGGGGAAATTCCAGCAACGAGTGCATTAGTTAATTCAGCCGAGATGGAGAAAGGTAATGCTTCTGCCAAGCTTGCACAATTTCTAGTGCAAGATAGTCCAAGAAAACAGGATAATGGGGATAAAAATCATTGTGAAGAAAAAAAAAGTAAATTGGTTTTGGGAAATGAATTGGAAGAAAGAACTGAGCAAACTGCGCTTGAATTAGTACAATCGACCAATGACACCTCATCCTATATTTCTGATTCTAGAGAAAACAAACTCTTCCGTGAAGATTTTCAGCTTGGACATAAGCTGATTCCGTTGTCGCAACTCCCTTTAGAGGATGCGACAAGAATTGGAGGCGAAAAAAGAGAGTATGCTGTAATCGATCAATGGTACTCTGTCAATGTCTCTAATGGCACAAAAGAAAGAAATAAAATATCTGGAGAAGCTACTAGGTCACCATTTAGATACGGGTCGAACTCGAAAACATCATCTACAAAAAGAAAAATAATACAACCATCAAAATGTCCAAGAATAAGATTAGAAATCAGTTTTGCTGCTACAGCATGCCTAGATGAAAGTGAAGATGACTTTACAGATGATGAAGACAACGATGAAGGTGATGCTAGCACAATAATGGGTGACTCTAGTACTATTTTAGGAGACTCAAGTACAATTATGGGAAGAGATCACGACAACCTTTCTGAATCCATATGTTCAGTTTCTTCAAGAAGATCAGCAATAAAAGATAAAGTACGAAAAAGTGTATCTCGCTCCAAAAAATCGGGCATTTTAGCTTCTTCTTCTTCTGTAGAACCAGAAATACAACCTGGTATTGTAGACTTCATAACTGTACTGGGTGCAAAAGATATTGGAGATTTAAAAGATGACGATGGCATTTTTGGTTGGGTCAAAAGTAATCCCGAATGTGCAATACTTGAGCAATTCCCAAAAGATGACCAATTTCATTTAAATCATGGTAGATCTGCTGCTCTACCTAATAAAGTAGAATGGTTTTGTTTCCCTGAAGGATGTAATATATGGCGAGGGGTTGATCCTCCAACAGCAAAAGATTTTGAGCAGCTTAACTCAATAAGATCATCTTCTTCTCTTTCGTCAATGCCACAAACATCGCCGAATACTTATCATAATATTTCCTCGTCAAATCCAGCTTTCGATCAATGCTTAAACTGCGCAACATCCTTTGGCTGGTTTGTCATCTCTTCTACGAGCGAAAACTACGGAAGTGAAACCATGAAAACTTTTGGAGCAGTGATACGCTTTTTTGCTCCAGCTCCTTGTGGTATAGACCCAACCCAAGATGACTTTGCTCAAACAGGAGGTGCATCAGTTTATCCTAGTGATTCTGTTACAAATGTAGGTTCAGAAAGTTCATTAAGCTCTGAGCGGAGAAGAGCTTCTGTTTTAAAACGTGTGCGATTTTGGGTCCCAATGGGTATATGCGTAACATCATCATTTCCAATTATTGGTGTTCTTGAGGCAATTTTGCTAAGAATTTGTCAAACATTAGGGTCGACAGACTTTAATGAACGTGTACTGCATGAGGATATTTCCAATTTGATAATCAATTATCAGGCGCCAATACCAGGCGTTTTGCATTGCAGTATTCCTTTTCTTCAAGGGCCAAGATACCATGTCACACTGGCACCACCAACAGGGTTGCCATCTTTGCCTCATGGTGGATGTGTTACTGCAATTTGCAAGCTAATAGGAGCGAAGGGTTTGGTAACTCTACTATCTGCTCTCTTGACTGAATGTAAAGTATTACTCCATTCAAATGATGTTTCAAACTTACCAATGGTAGGAGAAGTGATAACTGCTTTAATTTTCCCGTTCGTGTGGGAATTACCTTATATACCTGTACTACCTGAGGCGATGTTGGAATTTGTAGAAGCGCCTATGAGCTATTTGGTTGGTATCCCCTCATGTGCCCTGCGATGGATTGACTCTGAAGTTCTTTGTGATATTGTTGTTGTGGACTTGGATGCGAATAAAGGAATTACTGAAAATGGACGTGCAAAGCAATGCAAAACTCCATCTCTTTTACCTACGCATATTGCGGCTGGAATATCTAATGAGGTATTGAAATTATTGAAAGAATCAGAAGAAGTAGAGTTACAACATGGAGATCATGCAGACTCTTTTGCGGATGGAGGAATTCATTTACCAAGATTGGAACAAGAGGATCTTGCAGAGCGAGACTTTCGTATAAGCATTTCTCTACATATTTCAAGCTTATTGAGAGGATATCATGACTGTCTATTTTTTGTTAGTAGTTCACAACCTGTTTTCAATAGGGAGAGATTTCTAAGAACAGGTGATGCGTTGTTCGAAGAGAAAATAGATTCTAATGGCATTGTGCATCGAGTCGTTTCGCAAAGAAGCAAGAGGTTTATGCTTCCATTGGTAAATACTCAAAGTTTTCACGGGTTATTGGAGCGAATGTATTCAGATTCAGAGGATAGTTCTTTCTTCCCATTTTTCCACGACATTATGGACGCCTTAGACTTGAATAACGAAAATCGAGAAGAGGAATCTTCAATGATGCAAAAATTCACCAAATCTACAATAAATCAGATCAATACAGCCCTTCAAAAAATTGAGGATGCTATACCAACATACCGTGTTGACCGAAATAAGGCTTATGAAGGTTCAATAGAATCAATTTTTGACGGTAATCATCAAATTGGTTTAGGCCGAGTATACTTTACCAGCCATATGTTAAAGCCCATTGTAACAACACCACAATCTTCATCAGTACAAGAAACAATGAGGGGAAATACAAAAAGCCTTAGTCTACATTTTTTGGTCGAAATTGAGAAAAAACCGTGGGAGTACACATGTTTGTTCAATATTTCAAATCGTACTCTTGGTGTTATTCCGCAACCTAAGGTTACTATACGCAGTGCCATAGGAGAGGGACGATATCGTGCATATCTTGCTTCAAAGAAAAATATGACCTCAAACAGTAATAGTGAACATAAACCGAACATGAACAATCTTCTAATAAATAATCTTCTTACGACTGCTAAAGATGAAATTGAAAAAATGGACTTATCAGCCTCAGAATCCAAATCTGCAAAAGACGCAGAAGATAGGGAAACTTTGAGAAAGTGTTTAGAGCTTGCCATCGGTGGTTCACAGAGACGAGTTTCTGTGGATTCGCAAATTTTTTTTGAAAATGGAAGAGATTTGATTCAAGACGCAGAAATTGCGTTACAGAATCCATCAGCACAAGTATTCCTACTGTCATTATTAAGCCAACGTGCTAGACTTGAAAAACAGAGGCAACGTCGTCAAAGTGTTGGAGTAAGAAGAAATCAAATGCTGAATACTGGAACTAGCCGTATTCTTCCATCTGCCTTTGATTGCCTCGTGCGTTTGTGCAATGCTATGTTGGGCGCGACAATGGCAGAACAGGATTACGAAAGTTCGTATCGTTTGTTAACTCACACTTATGGATTTTGTACCGTTTTGCGAGTTCCTGGATCACGAGACAAAAAATTAGTGTACATGACTGCTAAAATTGGCATGCACCCGGTTTTTACTGATTTGAGCTTATGGGAAAGAGTAATAGAGATCCATTTGGACGAGAGTAATAGGGGAAATATAAGGATAGAATCCAATACAGGAATGGCTGAGTATGATGCAACAGTCACAACAATCTATGAAATGATTGGTTATGGAGTTCCAACAGAAGAGCTTGTTAGGTTTGTTACTCGAGTAAGCAATGCAAGAGGCTTCTTCTCCAATGAAAAAGCGCAATCTCTCCTATCATTAGTTAGAAAGTTGTCTATGAAACGCGATAATGAAGTGTCAGATAATTCACCTTTAATCTCCAATAATATTTCTGCTATTGAAGCAGACACAAACAGTGTAAGAAGGCGTTCAAGTACTTCTACAATGTTTTCAGATATTCCTGAGAGCCTACAGGAGGCAAACCGTGAAATAGAGGAGACCGGCATTGCCTGGTTCCATCCAGTAGCTACGAAGGACGAAACGAATATCAATGATTTTGATAACAAGGGCATTGGAAATGTAACATCTCGGATTGTTAAAGCCATTGGTCATCAGCTAGATGGTCTATCCTCTAGTCAACAAGAATCATTAAAGCATACTATTTTGTCTCCCACGGGCTTTGTAGGGAGAAGTCCTATAACTGCCGTGACTTCATTTGGTGCTACAGCAGTCATTACAGGCTCGTTAGATGGAGGTGTTTTCCTTACACATTCAATTTCAAGAAAAGAAGTGAGGGGCGTTCGTCTTGAGTGGAATCACAATCATAAAGGAATTGGTCCAATTACTTGTCTTGCATCTGTTCGAGCAGCACAGCAATCCGAGGATAGATCCGACGATTCCTATCTTTCAGGAATGAAGGGATGCCGCGTAGTTGCTGGTTCTGCAGGGGGTGAGCTAAATGTATGGTCTCTGAAAGAGGTTGTCAGTCAAATAATTGAGAATGAAGATTATGAGAATTATAAACCTTTAAATCTATTGGATTTATCATCTGGTAGCACATTTGAAGACATCACAAAGCAATCCAAAATAGACACTGCTTTAAAAGGTCATTCATTATCTGGCCACATAGGTGGAGTCTCATGTATTGATGTTCCTTCATCTGTTTATAGACCCGATTCACTCGTAAGCGGTGGAGAGGATGGTTTGATCAAGCTTTGGTCACTTCGTAGCACGGACTCAGTTTTACATGATGAAGAAACCAAGAGGACGAGACGAACTTCTTTTTTCTTCGGAGCGAAACCGTTTATTCAAGCTGGTGATATCGCAAAAGAAAATTCAAGTGGAAATGCAAAAGCAATACTTTCTGGACACGAAGGAAGGGTTCTGTGCGTTAAAACTGCGTGGCATGGGGATCGGGTATTAAGCGGTGGTATTGATGGTAAAGTTATGCTATGGGACTTAGCTGGTGGTGACGGAAAGTGCTTACAGGAAATGATTGGACATACATTGTAAGTTTTGTGCGACAGACTTCTAAATGAGAGAGTTTATTATTTCTATTTTATTGAATTAACAAAATTCTCACATTTTATCCATAATAGATGGGTAACACATGCACAATATTGGGGTCCCCACACAATAGTTTCAGCATCAACTGATCGTTCTGTTGCACTATGGGATGCTCGTGTTGCAAATGATCCTCTTTTTATTCTTCGTCACCATAATTCTCATGTATCTGATATTATGGTAGGGCCACGAGCAGAATCTCTTATGGTAACAGCTGGTGGAGATGGAACGCTTGCCACTTGGGATCTTAGAATTATGACAAGCTCTAGAGAAAACTTGAAAGGTGGAAGAGGTGTTCGAGCGAAAACAAATCGACAACCGGTTGCATCTATGAATCATGGCGAAGGAAAGCACTGTACGGGATCAATTAAGCTTGCCCGGGGTGCATCCTCTCAAGACAAATCTGTTTTGAGTGCTGGTACTGATGGTATCATAAAAGAATGGGATATCGCTACAGGAAATATTTTAAAGAAACAGCTTGTCGGCCATAGTGATGGAATATCTTGTCTTGCTTCCTTTTCTGAAGATGAAGGGTTACAAGCCAATCAACGAGAAAGCATCAGGCATGAAAGAGACTCGTCTAAAGTATGTGGTATTATATCGTGCTCATGGGATGGATCAGTTCGGTTACGCCGTGTACTCACCAATTATGAAACCGCTCTGCAGTAGATCTTCTCTTGCAAAGATCAATGTTATGGATGTTCTTATTCAATATTTTTCAGTCGGCATTGCTGTTTACCTTTTAATAGTTTCAATAATAATTTTATTTGTTTTTCGCCGGAAGCTGATTCATATCTTCCTTCAACTAAATTATTCGTGTTTATATTCAATACTTGAATAGAATTAATTTTATACTCATCTATATATATTAAGGTGCAACAATAATACCAAATCTATCTTCAATGATTCTTCCCCTTTCTTTCATTTCATCGAAAGAAGCAGAGTCACTATCTAATTCAAGCCAATCCATTATGTTTTCTAATTCAATCATACCATCATCATCTGCTTTGGATTGAGCCGTAAATAGAGCTTCCTCAAGTGATGTTTTATACGCCATCTTTACAGCCAAATCCTCATCCTCAGCTCTATATTTTTCAGCATCAGCAATCATTCTTTCAATATCTTCAGAAGTCAAACGACCTTTTTCAGCTTTAATGGTTGCCGTTGCTTCTGCATTTGTAACTTGATCTTTTGCGCTAACATTCAAAATTCCATTCGCATCAAGAGCAAAGGTTACATCAACTTTAGGTTCACCTGCACGTGCTTTTTGAACACCCGAAATCACAAATGATCCCAATTTGTTATTTGCATCAACGCATGGGCGCTCTCCCTCAAAAACAACGACATCAATTTCAGTTTGGAAATCATCAACTGTGGTATAAGTTCTTGTTTTTTTGCAAGGGATTGCAGTATTACGTTTAATTAAAGTAGACATAACTCGCCCTTCAAGTTCGATTCCGAGTGATAAAGGTGTGACGTCTAATAAAAGGAGGTCTGTAGTAGCTTCATTTCCTGCTAAGTCTTTTCCTCCTCCACTTCCTCCTGTGGATAAAATGTGACCTTGTACTGCAGCACCAATGGCGACAGCTTCATCAGGATGTACAGATTTACACAATTCGATTCGTTTTTCAAAGAGATTATACAAACATTCTTGTAAATATGGAACACGTGTTGATCCACCAACTAAGACAACATCCGTGACTTCTTTCAAACCAACTTCTGCGTCCACAAGAACAGATTTGACTGTATCAATACAACGTGAAAACAATTTGCCATTCAATTCCTCAAATTTAGAACGCGACAAAGAGGCAGTAAAGTCAAGATCACCAAGGATAGAATCAACTTCGATTTCAACTGATGCAGTTGTTGATAATGCCTTCTTTGCAGACTCAACCGCCCTACGAAGACGCGACATAGACCGAGGAGAGGCTTTAATTTCGTTTGTTTTAGCTACACCATGTTTCTCTTCAATTTGAGTAAGACACCAATTTACAACCAAATTGTCAAAGTCTTGTCCACCCAGATGTGTATCACCTCCAGTAGCCTTTACCTCGAATACTCCGCTATCCATTGTAAGTACAGAAACATCAAAAGTTCCTCCTCCGAGATCAAATATTACAACGTTCGTATTACTTTTCTTGTTGTCAGAGTCATTAACATTAGAAGCAGGCGAGTCATCATTTGATTTCTTAGAACTATGTAATCCATAAGCAAGAGCAGCAGCAGTAGGCTCATTGATAATCCGTTTTACCTCTAAACCAGCAATCCTTCCAGCATCTTTGGTTGCCTGCCTTTGTTGATTGTTAAAATGTGCTGGTACAGTAATAACAGCTTTTGTCACTTTTTTCCCCAAATGTCTCTCAGCTGCAATTTTTAGTTCAGCAAGCACCATAGCGCTAATCTCCTCTGGACTAAGTTGTTTCTCTTCTCCTCTCCAATTTACACAAATTTTAGGCTCTCCATGTCCTCCAGCAGAAATGACACTGAAAGGAAATGCTTTCATTTCTTCGGCAACAATTGGATCATCAAATGTACGTCCGATAATACGCTTTGCATCATAAATTGTATTTTTAGGATTCGATGCTACTTGTGCTTTTGCTGCACTACCAATTATTTTACCTTGTGGAGTAAATGCTACCCAAGATGGCATTGTCCGCCCACTAGGAGAAGATATAACTTCTACTTTTTTGCTCTAAAAAGTGAATAAAAGAAAATTGTTGTTAAAGTGAGAAAGATGTTTGTTCAACGCATGATGGATAAATTCAGGTTAGCACAATAGTGGTAGAACTAACCTGCTCGTCCCAACAAGCTAAACATGAATAGGTTGTACCCAAATCAATTCCTATAATAGACTCGGAAGACATGGTAACGGCTGTGAAACTTTACTTTTAAAACAAGCTATGGTTTTGATGATGAAAAATTATTCTGCGAACAAATGCAGATGAGATAATCGTTATTAATATCGACTGTCGTATGTTAATTTCTTCAACGTACTTTTTTGTAAGAAGTATGGATGGGTAAAAGAAACTATTATTGGACGGCTCACAGCAATCATGATTTTAAATAATTATGATCGTTCGTAGACTACTGTACTGAAGATATGTAGCTCCACAACCACTTGTTTTTAGAATGAAACGCCGTATGCGACCCATCCTTTCCGCCGACACCTCTAGAGAGAGAACAATCTGCTACTGTTTCAATATAGTTAACTAAATGAATGAATGAACAAACTCCTCAAAAATCCGCAGATGATATAGTTTTTCATGCCATAAAAAGTCAATTTAGAATTTTCACAAGGCATCATCATTCAGTAATGTAACCAATTCAAGGAAGGGGCACTATACCCGCCCTGGTCAGGAGGCTCAAAACCGATTTACGTCAAGGTCTCTTGCGAACGATTGCTTCTAAAAATACGGCCCGTTCATGTGGTAAAATATTTGGAGTAGATTTTTCGTTTGTACGAGTTTTTCCGTAGAAACTACCCCACCTAAATCTACTTTTGGGGAGTAGATTTGGGCAAATTTGGACAAAAGCCTTACGAGGCCAAAAAAATCTACTCCAAATATACATCTGGGTTTTTGACCAATTTTCTAGGAAGTAGATTTGGAGTAGATTGTGGTTTCAGGAGGGTAGGCAAAACGAAGGAGCAGTCTCAACTGCTACCGAAGAATTTCCCTCCCTACGTCAGCAATAAAATATGAAGATAAGATGATTTAATAAAATACATCACAAAATACAATCTTCATTCATTTTAGTGCAGTGAATTGAATTTACAATCAACTATTGTTACCAAAGTGACAAAACATTACTTTTGTCGCATTATAAAAAATAACAAAGATAATTAAAACTACAATAGATTCATGTAAATTATAGGCTGTAATTACAAAATAGTCTTGATTTCAAATTCATAATTTTAATATTGATCATTATCCACGGCCACGAATTGCTTCGATCTAGATCTACGTTTGCTTTCAAAAAAGTGAACAATTTCCGTTTGCTGGCTGAGAACAAACCTTTGGTATACCTAACCAAATCACCAATTGGAAAGGATGTCCAAATGACCTTTTATCACTTCTTCAAGAAGACAGCGATCTTGAGCCTAAATGGGGACTATTATGATCTATCTGGCTTGGACAAAGAGCATCAGCAGTGAAGTTAGACCATGCACAAATATTTGGACAAACAAGGAAAAAAATCCCAGTGCCTACCTTCGAAGAGATCATGTCAACCATCTTCATGGAAGAGTTATTCAGCCTTGTGCCAACAGCCACCACGGAGAAGGAGAAACTAGACAACCATGCCTTGCTCTCGCCATTCGTGTATATGAACCTGACCAACCTTGAGGACCTACGCGCCGTCAGCGTTCTCCAGAAACTCGTTATGTCCATCAAATTGCAGAATGCCATCAATGATGCACCCAATCCAACATCAGTAGAAGAGGAGGAGTATCTAGACATCACCAACATGGATACTCAGCAACTAGAAATCAGAGAAGGAGCAGCTCCAACGAATTTTTCTTTCCTTTGAAACCAAGTGGGTTTCAATATACATCCAGTATGGGATGTATGTGTAAAATGTGATTAAAATATGAATGTAAAACTAAACTCACAATCATCATCAAACATCTTTTTAACTACCTTTTGAAAGTGTACTTCTAAGATCCTTCAGTAATTAGGTAAACAAGATGCCTCCAGGAAGTATAGGCCTCCTAGTCAGGAGCCTGGGCCTTGGTGTGGTGCCATCATTGCCTCCCGAAACAAATCTCTTTGGGCTTATGTTTCAGATGAAAAATGGAACAAAGCTAAATGGTTCATTCAATGTTGGAGGGATCATTTAGTAGAGTGGTGTATTGAATACAATTCCCCATTGAGTCTATCATTCGAGGACTTAGAAAGGGGGCGAGGGTTCTTAGATTATTTAAGTCGTAATTACCCTTCGATTGTTCCATATTTGAAAGGGATCCATCTTACCTTGGATTCTTGGTGTCCTAATAGGGATGAAGATGGCTGGAAGACTAAGCCTGCTACAGGTCCTGAGTGGAATGAGGCTGAGGACTTGTTGCATCGCAATGAGGGTTTGAGTGACGAAGTCATCCTAGCCAGTTTGGACAAACAGGAAGACTTGAAGGAGGAATGTAACCTGTACGAGAATCATCCAGATCAAGGGACAATCGTTCCTAGGTTGCAAGATGGTTTGTTCGCTTTGAGTATTTTTTGATTCAGAGAGCACTTCTTGGAGATTTGTTAGGGGTGCTGAAATCTGTGTAGCCAAGTATTGCTTTGGAGACGCCTCTGGATGTGGGTTTGAGTCTTCGTTTGCTACAGATAAAGGAATCAAATATAGGTTTGGTGTTTGGGGTAGGGATGGTAAAGGAGAAAGTTCTAACTTCAGAGAACTTGCAAATTTAGTGGATGCATTATATGACAGGGTAGAGGAAGAAAACGCTAAGTTAAAGGGGTTAGAGGTTTTCTTATTTACTGATAATGTCGTGGCGGAGGGTGCCTTCTACAAGGGCACCTCCTCCAGGAGAAAGCTATTTGAATTAGTTTTAAAGTTAAGGCTATTATAGATGCAGCAAGGGTGTTGTGTCAACATCATTCACATTGCTGGGAGTAGAATGATAAGCCAAGGTACGGATGGACTATCAAGAGGAGATGCAAATGAGGGAGTGATGACTGGAAGATCAATGCTGGAGTTCGTACCTTTGCATAGAACTTGTCTTGCTAGATCTCCTCTGCTAAAGCCTCAAATACAGTTGTGCCTACAGCCCTATGCGGACATGCTTGGACAGAAGATCTCTTTCCTTAGTGAGATGGATTGGTTTTGGAAAGGTCATGATCTAGGCCAGGGAAACTAAGTGATAACAATGTATGGATTCCTTCGTTTGAGGCAGGAGTTTATGTCTCTCAAATTTCTGCGTTGCAAAGTAGATGGTTGTCGATGGTGGGAACTTACCTCCAGATAGTATTTGTACTTTCCCTCCGTGGTAATGAGGGATTCATGGTGGAAGCCGGAGGTATTATAGGGCATCTTTCCCATGGGCTTGAGAAAGATGGGGAAACCCCTTTTGTAATCATCCCACTTCTGGGTCATTTCAAAAACGAAG
>Ga0209092_10001366_pt1 | contig 23952 bp, 18 predicted proteins | sample FraStrMetagenome_FD_187446 | JGI IMG/M metagenome (GOLD analysis project Ga0209092, IMG submission 187446) | Marine eukaryotic phytoplankton communities from Arctic Ocean - Fram Strait ARC3M Metagenome (SPAdes) (version 2) | ecosystem: Environmental > Aquatic > Marine > Oceanic | place: Fram... | reverse complement strand
ATGACGTAATCATGACGTCACAAAGATAGCACGAAGTAGTCGTTAGTTTTTACTGTTGAAATCTGTTCATTCGAGTTCCAACAGTCTTGAACGAACATAGCAGTAAACTCATTAATCTTATCTAAGCTCCTCGTTAACTTCTATCTTCGACAGTTAAATCATTATTCTGTATATAGAATGAGACTAAATAGAACACACTTGATAGCAACAAGTTCACTTGACACCTCTAGGTACTTGACACCTCCCGGAAAGAAATTCGTGGTCAACATTGGTTCTCTTGAAGTTACGAAATCTCATGTATAAAAAATGTTGTTCCCTCAACACAGCTCCTTACGAATTGTACCCGACGACTTATTTATTCATTCTGCGTCCTAATTGCCATGCATCCCAACGCCACTTTAGCGAGTAAAACTTTAGTGCATCCATAGAGCCTACAGGTTTCATGTTTACTGTTTCTTAAGATTCTGCCATCGCCTTCGCCAAGGAATAAATTAATTGCTTGAATCCTTTGTTTACATCTACAAAGGGACCAACCACAAGCGCATCTATTTCGTTCTTTCCATGAGACCTATAGGCACTAGTTTTTAAGGACATCTGACGTCTATACTCGGTTCTCACAACGAGGGATGTTGATCACGACATCTGGTTTGAGCCATCATCTAACCAAAAGAGGTTTTGTTGAATCAAGTATAATCAGGCAAGGCTCAGCTCTGCTGCTTACGGGAGAGATGACGTTGAAGTGATAGACTACTACTAAGGTAGCGGCTGGCCTTCAAACAGAGTGCAATTTGAAAATTTGAGAAAACAAATAACAAAACTTCTACTTTTCACATTATCAAAAATGAATAAATTAACGATTCTCAGTACAAATTAAATTTGAGAAGTGACAACTTCTACTGAATTTACATTAACTAACGTGAGTACATTAACGAATCTCCTAGGTAGAACTTCTCCACAGAAACGGCCTGCAGCGAGGCTCACCTTATGTTTTCCGTGTATTACGATTACAAAATGTCAAGTCTATCCGGGCTTGAGCTGCATTACTCAATTGTTTCTATTGTTCTTGATATACAGATCTGATCGGATCAGTTAGTAACCGTGTTCATGTCTCATATAAACGTATACGAATAGAAGTTGAATACTTAGTTCGTGCTATACAACTTCAAATTGAAGCGCATATAGCCGCTTAATCCGAATCTTTTCAAATAAATTATTAGAAGGCCAAAATGCCCGTACAAAAAAAGAAATGTATCACAACCAACCGGTTGAAAACTAATATGTTCCATCTATAGTCTTATTTATGCTAAACTTAAAATAAAATCGCCACACTTCAAACCATATCGATGTCTTCTTGAGAGAGGCGTACTAATCGATGATAAATAATAGGAAACGCGAGGCGTAAACACTGAGGATGTTGGGCAAAAGCAACGTACGCTGCCCTTATCGATGCTCGCAAAGGTTCAAAGACAGTTATTATAACGGTATAATTCATAGCAAAAACAAGCAGTAGAGCAGTTGCAACCTCTTTGTCTGACAATTTATTGCCTTTAGCTGCCATCACAAAGTATCCCACAAATATCGTCATCCAGGTTGAGACTGATATACCTATTGATCGGCACAACGAACTTGACAAGTCTTCACGTATAGCTTTTATTACGCCTGATGTTGCGATAATGCCAGAAACTTCACTTGACGCGCTACGATATGGCTTAAAATATGCTGCCACGAAGGGTAGGCCATATTCTGAACGACTTCTTGCAAACGAATATGCGAGCTCGTATATTCGAGAGATGACCGGAAGACGTGAAGTTGGTCTCAAATTATTCGCATCCCCTATTTGCATTCCTTGAAATCCATTTCCATCTCTTTTTGCCCCTTTTATTTTCCCCAAACATTCTAAGCTTTGGAGCGCATAGCTCGTACCTTCAGCAATCCCACTCAGTAGGGCAGACTGAACGATCGAACCGAAAGAAATAGTCATGCTTGAGATCAATATTGGTTTCAGAGGACCTGGTGTCTCTAAAATATTGAAGGTGTCTTGTAAATGACTTGGGAAGTCATTGTTTTCATCGGGATCATCTTCATCAAATTCATCGTCGTGATTTATTGGTTTATATGCGCGGGAACTTGTCGGCAGAAATGACTCCAAAGACGGACCAGACCAATCATGAGAGTTTTTGACGGTACTTTCCTCAGACATATTCTTTTCCCTCTCTTCAACTAGAATAGCTTGCTTTGACATCCATTTCATAACCCCAGCGGTAGCAACTGTTGCCAACGTTGATTTCAAAATATTTGTTGCCCATATTCCACCAACTATTGATGACGCTATTATCAACGCACGAGCTTCTCCACTCACAGATGCACACGCGAAAAAAGAAGAAGACCAAAACAAAACCAGAAGAGTTTGTAATATAATTATCAAAAAGACCAACCTAGTCATAGCCGATCGTTTCAACGACCGCGACAAAATTTGGAGGGACATCGACGCGAGGGCATGAAAAAATATTACCTTTCCGTCATTCTGACCGCTTATTGTATCTCGTCGTTTCCTTCGGAAAAGAGATACTTCTCTCCAAAGCAATACCAAAGGGGCAATCAAAAATACTTTTGCACCAGGTGAATGCCACCACATCAAAATGGATAGAATAATTTGGCCGATCATGGATGTTACGTTTGATAGTACGATTTTAGTTGTCACTATCTTATGTCGCTCTTCACCCACAGAACGATATATCCATTGACTAAAAAATTTCAGATAAACCAATCAACAGTATTTAAAGCACGACACATCAACTTACCAAAATAGAGAGGCAATTCCAAACGTTAAGGCAACAGACCAAATTTTAGCATGGAAAACATACTTTGAATTTGACAATGACATCAAATAATTACTATCATCTATAGAGCTGTGATGTGTTCGATATGATAGATGAAATGGAAGACCGAAGGAAAGTGCTATAAAAAATATTCCTACAAAAGCCCATGTTGGATCTCGAGGCATGTTGCGCACCCAATTTGAATGTGAAGATACGTCAATATTCATGCTGCTAGTAATGCAATGCATCTCCCTCTCGCCTTCATTTTCGGGTACACTTGTATGTATACTGGAGGACAACGATAAAGTACCATTCTCATTCCAATTCCCATTGAATCGTTCCCTAACCTGCTCCTCAAGCTGCTCCCGTGTTAGATTTGCCTTTGACTGACCACAAGGGGGCATATACGGAGAATTACCTGAAATATTGGCACAACTATTCCTTCGCGAAAGTGATTCGTCATCATATTCTTTCTGAAGAATATCGTTATCGGACAACTTCTTATCTAATAACAGTGTTGCATTTTGCAATAACGAAAAGGAGTCAACCACTTCATGTTTTTCATCATCACCAACATCATATTCTTCCGTGACATTACGAGACATTTGTGGTGTTTCTATAGTATGTGCGTCCTCGACGAGACGATCGGCGAAGAATGTCTCATCATCGTCATCATCCGAGAACGAGGATTCTGCCGAAGATGATCCTAAATATTCTTCATCGTCTGCCGAGCTCATATTAATTTTTCCAGTCTTACGCGTTGACCAGATTCAAATCAATTCAATATTCACTGTTTTTTGAAAATGGAGCATGCAATGGTAACTTAATACATGTACAACAATCTGAGAAGACCCTCCTTCCTTTCCCACCAACTAAGAGAAATCTCGTGTAACTTAAACTATGACACCTTCTTACACTATCCAATCTCTTCCTCTTCGTATCTCTCTTTCTTATTTTTGTTTATCCGCTCAAAAAACCGTTCCTTCTCTCAATCTTTCCTTTGATATACGTCTCTTTTTCTTATTAAATGCTCAACACCACGATACCCAAGACGTTGCAAGTATGTCTAACAGACCTCGAACTAACAATGATTACTTGGAACAAGAAACAAGATGTACACTGAATCGATCGAGGCAATAGTATATAGAGAGTCAGAGCTTTCGCTCAAGGCGAGAGATGACAAGAGATGATTGAGATTGCGATCGCGCATCTTCATGTCGTGTCGTGTGTGTCTCGTGTCCTTGTCGCTGTGAAGTGTGAAGTTATCGCAAGTCGCAAGTCGGCACCACCACCATCCCTCGCCATAATATCGATCTATATAGCTATAGCCGTTACACATTACAAATAGCTCCTGTCATTGCAAACGCGTGTTCCAAACAAGAGGTCCAATGACCTCAACCACGACCACATGCCTTTCCTCGATACTCCGCACGGTTTACAAAAGTACATATTACAGCTACCAGGCTACCAGGCTACCTACGAGCGGTGTATGTTTTTTATGTGTGCCCTTCTCGCTAAAAGCTGTTCGTAGTGTTTCTTCTTGTTTCTATTAACCTCTCTCTCTCTGCTCTCTGCACGCCCTACACGCACACTTACTACAGTACGCGCAGTAAACACACACACGGAGATCGTATCCAACCTCCACATTACATTTTTATCGCTTCATCTCTCAAAAAGCGGGGTAAACATCGCGTATTGCATCCACGTGCTATTTACCTACATATACACTCACTAACTCCAAAGACAATTACCTACCTTATCACGACTAATATCTAAGAGCAATGGCTGCGATACCTGTAGTATTCAATGAGGTGCTCAACGTAAGTATGACCGAGATACTGTAGAGAGGCGGGTGTTTGTTTGTTCACTGAGTATCTAAGATACGCACGACCGAAGCGTTCACGGAACATCTATAAGCTTCAATTGCATTGTCAGTATTAAAATGCCTTCGTTTGGTATGCGGGAGAGAGTTGTGGATGGATCATCATCGTCGTCGTCGTCATTCGATCCGAGGTGATAAAGGCTTCGGGAGTCACTCACACACACAGGACCATGGTGCCTCGGCATTGGCACGAAAGTGGAGCCTATCCGTTTGATAGCTAATTTTGTTGTGACCGTTAATGTACATTTCCACCAATTGAAACTCATTTTTTATTTTAATTTATCATTTGAATGTCTCCCAATTTTAAACCAGCTTCAACAATTGGGCGTACCAGAAGCATCCATCAAACTCGGTTCTACGTCCATGTCCAGCAGCCGCTGGATTGTATCCGTAGAACCTAGCCAGCTGACTTTAATCGATCTCCAAAATGGTGCTCAGGTTACCCGCCGTCCGATGAAGGCGGAAGCTGCCATTATGAATCCTGACGTGAACACTCTAGCGTTACGTAGTGGAACTGCCGTTCAACTGTTCAATCTAGACACGAAACAAAAGGTGAAATCTCACAACTTGGGAGCTGTCCCTCGATTTTGGAAATGGGCCAATGCTAAGACCATCGTCATTGTCACGGATACAAATGTCATGCACTGGGAGTATGAAACTCAGGATGCTCCCGTTGTGATGTTTGACCGACATGCCAACCTGTCGAACTCGCAAATTATCAACTATCAACTCAGCCCTGATGGGAAGTGGTGTTTGATCGGAGGGATTGCGCCTGGAGGTGAACCAGGTAAAGTGAATGGAAATATGCAGCTTTACAGTGTGGAGAAGAAGGTGTCACAGGTTCTACAAGGTCATGCTGGTGCCTTTACCACTATTAAAGTTGCCGGTAGAGAAGATGCGCAGCTTCTTGTATTCCACGATCGCAAGCATGGACAGAACGAAAACAAGATTTTCATTATGGAAGTAGGACGTAAGGAGGGTGCACCCATGCGCCTCCCTCCTGCTAATATGCCGGTGCCACCCGATGCTGCGAACGATTTCCCTGTATCGCTGACACACGATTCACAGACGGATATTGCATTTTTGTTGTCAAAGATGGGTTATTTGTACATGATCGATGTGCACTCTGGAAAATTTTTGTACCGTGCGAGAATTGGAAATGAGACGGTATTTACCACATGCTCAATGCCCGGAACTGTTTTTGGTATTACTGTGCGTACTGGTAAAGTATTTCGATTCCAGTTGAATAGTGCTGCTGCAGTCCCGTTCATTGTAAATACGCTGAGGGATAATGCGTTTGCCATTTCGTTGGCTGGTCGTTTGAGTTTACCAGGTGCTGAGAACTTGCTCGCGCAGGAGTTTGAACGTGTGATCGCCACGGGGGATGTAGTGGCAGCGGCGAAGCTAGTAGCAAGCGGTGGTGCGAGTCTAAGGACTCCTGCGACTATTCAGAGGTTTCAGCAGATTCCCGCCGAACCCGGGAAACCGCAGCCAGGTAAGTGTTATTGAAAGTTTTCCAGTGTAGAAGCTTACCAATCTCAACTTGCCGCTTAATTTGTTTTTTTATCTTGTTAGTATTTCAATATTTCAGCACTCTGCTCGAATCCGGCAAACTAAATGAGTACGAGTCTATCGAATTGGCCAAACCTGTCCTACAACAGGGCCGTCCACAGCTCATGGAACGATGGTTGAAGGATGACAAGCTAACCTGCAGTGAACAGCTTGGAAACCTTATCCAACCTGTAGATGTTGGTATGGCACTAAGTGTATTTCTACGGTGCGAATGCCATGCTAAGGCCATCCAATGCTTCGTCCAACGTGGTGAATACGACAAGATTGTACCGTATAGTAGCAGCGTCGGCTATAAGATGGATTACAGTGCAATGTTGAACCAGCTGCTCTTCAGTAATCCAGCTGGAGCATTGGATCTTGCAAAAGGACTTGTCAGTGCGGAAGGAGGACCTCTCATCGATATTCGTGCAACAGCCGAAGCATTTTTATCAAGCAACCGCATTCAGGAGACCACGGCCTTCCTGTTGGAAGCTCTCAAAGATAACGATCCGAATCACGCCTATCTGCAGACCAAGGTATTGGAAATCAATCTGGCTGGTGGGTTCCCACAGGTAGCCGATGCTATTATGCAACAGGGACTGTTGACACACTACGACCGTCCACACATTGGTAAAATGTGTGAAAAGGCAAACATGTGGCAGCGTGCTGCTGAGCATTACACCGACATTGCCGACATCAAGCGAGTATTCAAGAATTCTCATCAGATGTCTCCCGAATTTGTCGTGAGCTTCTTCGGTAAATTGAACCAAGAACAATGTCTTATGTTGCTCAAAGATATGCTGAGCCGAGGACCTGCCAACATGCAAGTCTGTGTCGAAGTAGCTAAGAAGTACCACGAGGAACTCGGCGGAAAGGAATTGATTACCGTATTCGAATCCTTTAAGGCTACAGAAGGGTTGTACTACTTCCTTGGAGCCATCGTCAATTCAAGTGAAGAACCCATTGTTCATTTCAAGTACATCCAGTGTTCGTGTATGTTGGGGCAGTTCAAGGAAGCCGAACGGGTATGTCGTGATAGTACCATTTACGAACCGGAGGAGGTCAAGAATTATTTGAAGAACGCTCGTCTACCAGATCCTCGACCGTTGATTCATGTTTGCGATCGTTTTGACTTTGTAGATGAACTTACAGAATACTTGTATCAGAATTCCCTATATAATTATATCGAAGTGTACGTGACGAAGGTATCGCCAACTAGAACGCCGCAGGTCGTCGGGAAATTATTCGATTTAGGTGCTAACGAGGACTTCGTGAAGAAGATCCTCATGTCAGTCGGTTCCGCCTGTCCCGTGGATGATATGGTTGAAATTGCGGAAACTCGTAATCGCCTGAGGATGTTACAGCAATGGCTCGAAGCGAGGGTTGCGACAGGGTCCACTGAAATGGGTACGCACAATGCTTTGGGAAAGATTTATATCACCCTCAACAAGGATCCCAAGAGTTTCCTTTTGAACAACATGTTCTACGATCCGAAAGTGCTCGGACTTTACTGCGAAAGCTTAGATCCGAGTTTGGCGTTTGTGGCCTACAAGAAAGGCAATGGCGAATGTGACGATGACTTAATAAAGATCGCACAGGGGCACGGGCTTTACCGGGATTTGGCGAAATATCTGGTGGAACGCCAGGACTTGGAATTGTGGGCCAAGGTGCTCAGTAAAGAAGAAGATGAAGCTGAGAGCGTAGACCGTCGCCAGTTGATCGATCAAGTTGTAGAATGGGCCCTTCCCGAGAGTAACAGCGCAGATGAAGTGAGTTGTACCGTGAAGGCGTTCATGGCCGCTGATTTGCCTGGCGAGTTGATCAGTTTGTTGGAGCGTATTGTACTACAAGGATCGGACTTCAGCGATAACCGCAATCTACAGAATCTTCTCATCTTGACAGCCATTCGCGCTGATCCATCTCGTGTCGCAGGTTACATCGACGAAATTGATAACTTTGACGCTAAGGATATCGCTTTGATTTGTGTGAGTGAAAGTCATATGTTGTACGAAGAAGCTTTTTCGATTTATACCAAATTCAGCAAACCGGAGTTTACTGCCGATAAGGACGATCAGCTCGAAATGCGGGTATTGGCGATTGGCGTGTTAGTCGATTATTTGAAGGAACTTGATCGTGCGAAGACATATGCGCAACAATGCGACGAGAAGGCAGTTTGGTCCAAGTTGGGTAAAGCACAATTGGAGGAGAAGATGCCTGCTGAAGCCATTGAATCGTTTATTGCTGCCGAAGATCCGTCCGAGTATGTCACTGTATGTGCGGAGGCGAACGAAGCAGAGATTTGGACGGAATTGATTCCTTATTTGAAAATGGCACGCAAGTCTATCCAGGAGAACATACTGGATACGGAACTTATTTACAGCTATGCTAAGATCAACGATTTGACCGAGTTGGAGATTTTTGTGAGCGGGCCCAACGTTGCCAACATTCAAGCCATTGGAGATCGATGTTTCAACGAAGGACTTTACAACGCTGCCAAGATTTTGTTTGTGAACATCAACAACAATTCGAAGCTTGCGTTGTGTCATATACACTTGGAGGAATATCGCGATGCTGTGTCTGCGGCACAGAAGGCCAACAACGTTTCTACTTGGAAGCAAGTGTGCTTTGCCTGTCTCCGTGCGGATGAGTTCCGCCTTGCAGGTATTGCTGGACTGGAAGTAATCAAATATCCCGATCATTTGGATGACGTTGTTACATTTTATTCAGATCTGGGACATTTCGATCACCTCGTTTCGCTCTTCGAGCAGGGATTGGGATTGGAAGACGCGCACATTGGTATTTTCACAGAACTCGGAGTTTTGTACACTAAGCACGTGCCCGAGAAAGTCATGGAGCACTGTAAAGTCTTCTTTAGTAAGATCAACGTGGGCAAGGTTGTCAAAGCATGCGAGCGTGCTAGATTGTACAAACCCGCGGTGTACCTTTACATGACAGACAAGCAGCACGACAATGCTGTGAAGGTAATGATGGATCGCGCCCCTGCCTTTAACCACGATTTATTTTTGGATTCTGTGTCCAAAGTCCGAAATCAGGAAATTATTTACAAGTCAATTGGGTTCTACATTGCAACTCACCCAACAAAGTTTACTCGTTTGATGGAGGTGTTAGAAGATATTGTAGACCATTCACGTGTCGTCAATCAGCTTCGTCGTACGGGAGACTTTGCACTTCAGTTGGCCCAGAGTTACTTGAAAAATGTGCAGAAGAACAACTTGAGTCCCGTTAATGAAGCATTGAACGAATTATATATCGAAGACGAAGACTATGAGTCTTTGAGGAAGTCAATTGATGATTTCAAGAATTTCAACATGATTGAACTTGCTAGTAAATTGTCCACTCACGAATTGCTCGAATTTCGTCGGATCTCGGCATACGTTTACCGTTGCAACAAGAAGTGGAAGTTATCGATTGAACTATCGAAAAAGGATCGAATGTACAAAGATGCGATTGACACTGCTGACGAGTCGGAAGACGTTGATATCATTGATTCATTGCTCCGATTCTTCTGTGAGACATCCGAGAAAGAGTGCTTCGCTGCAACCCTTTACACATGCTTTTCGCATATTAGTCCTGATGTTGCGTTGGAGCTTGCTTGGATGAATGGCTACCACAATTTCGTCATGCCATACTTTATTCAGAACTTGCGACAAACGCACTTGCGTCTTAAAACTCTGGAAGAGCGTACAGCTCCACCAAAGGAACAGGACAATATGGATGAGATGGCTGGCACCTACGCACAATTAGGCGGTCTCAATAACGGTGTTCTAATGATTGAAAACGGTGGAGGTTTCGCACCTACACCAACAAGTTACGCGGGGCAGCCAGACATGAGCGGATTTGGTGTCGCGCAAGGGATTCCTCCACCAATGGGAATGATGCCACCGAATGGAATGCCAGCGCCCGGCATGATGCCTGCAATGTAAACTATTTCTACATACACATACAAGAAAGAAAATTTTAATGGATGCAACTATGAGATACTTAGCTTTGTGTAATTGAGAAATAAAAGGACTGATTAAGATTTTACAATTATTTACACAACATTTTTTGCCATGTGGTGTGATACTATATTGATTAATGTCTGGTCTAGAAAGAACAATATTCTAAATCATGTCTTCTGTCAGAACTCCACGTAAGATTTTCGACAGGATCATGAGGAAGCCCAGGAACTTATCTTTCGTTAGTGTTCACCATGTGCAAGGTTGTGGTTGAAAGTGATACATGATGTTATGAGATAAAGCACAAGATTGTGATTAAGAACCTGTCACAAATATTTATTATTAGAATTTATATTGTCGAAAGTTAGACACCAGCTTTAATTGTTGAATTTTCTCGGTTTGTGCCAACCGAAGTCAATATTATTGTCGTTGTCTCGCTCCAACAAGGACTTCTTCCATTTGAACCTTTAGGGCTTCGTGATGTCCGAGCATGCAGCTTTGTTGGGGGCAAGGGCGAATATATAGGATATGGACTCATGTCAACCTTTTTTGACAATGATATCGGAAAGGAAGGGCAATTTTTTGTGCCCCAGGTGTTCGTCGTAGCTTCTCTCTTTCTCTTATTATTCGGTTCGCATTGTCTTACAGATGGTGATTCAAAATTAGGCACATTTTTGGCCTCACTGATATTCTCCTCGGTTCCAAATAATGTTGCTCTCATCTTGGAGCTCATTTCAATAGACGTCTGGTGAGATACAGACGAAGTGTGGTATTGAGTTGAAAAGTCTCCCAGAAACGTCGCTGAAGGACGAGAGCCTGTACTTCCTTCAGGGTCTTCGTATTTCTCTATGTTCCGGTGCTTTTTATCATCTTTTATGTGGCGCACCTTTGAACAATCGAAGCTAATAAAAGGAAGAGGACTCGGTAATGAGAAGTATTCAACAGAAAAGTAGTCGGGGGTACAAGAAGCGTATTCGATAGCAAATGTAAGCGACGCTCTCCTCGGTTTCGCCAAAGAAATAGAACTCGATGTACTATTTAGCACTTCAATAAGTGAATTCGTGACACACTTTATTTGTTTTGGCAACGCACGCTTTATCAAACTATTTTCGGTTATCCCATAGTAAAAATTGAAACTTTTCGATTGGTAAATGTTAGGAAATCGATCAAAACCAAAACTTCCGAAGTACCGTAATATCGCTACTCACCTAAATATTTCAGGAAGCTCAACTTCGTGGTTTTCATGTAGAATAATAACAAAAAGTTTCTCGATATATTGCATATCCAACGCCTTAAATATACTATGTTCAAGCCATTGGCTTACTTTGTACCCTGTGAATGGAATGGACATTACTCAAAATTTTGAAATATACAAGTCAAGTTCTGCATTGAGATCGAATACAATTTCATACCTTCTGGATGAGTGATATTGCCTTCATCGTCCACAGCATCAATGAACGGCAGCTTCTTCTCCAATCCACAGAAACTTTTGAAAACGAAGCTGGACTCCGGTAAAATCTTACGATGGTGGCAGATACTCGATATGGCAAACCTCAAGAACAGCTTTACTACGGTTGCCGACCGCCATTCTGGACCCCTCGCCGCGATCTCCGTCGCATCTCCCTCGCTTATTGCCGAAGTCGATGAAGAGAGCAAGGATGCCGATGATCCATCAGATTTTGACGAAAAATCGTTCATGCTCTCAATGGTACAGGAAGTTGTGATCGCCGCGGCGTTTTTGATCGAATCTTGGTCTGTAAATTCTGCAGGAGCTTCTACGATTTCAAAGCTAACTTAGCCTAAAATATGGAGCGGATCTGTTTTTTCCCGCGTAATATAAACCGGATTTTGAGACCAGATTACACGAGAATTATCCAGATTTGTGAGAAAAGAGGCGAATATGTAAAAATCATTATTTTTCCTCCTCCATGTGAGTAGCCTCACAATTTGTATTTTTTTGAACCAGTGTCGTCAGAGAGTGCCAATGGAAAAACTATTATCAAGGAAACCACAAGCAACACCATCCTCAACACATAGAAACTTAGAGTCCTCATACAGAAAGTCATGCCAGGCATTCATTAGTATCTTGCAATCGATCGGGGGAGATGTGCACCCGCCGTCGTCTGATTTCTCCGCCCTTCACTTAGAACAAACACAGCAGCAGAACGACGAGGACTGCGTGAGCCAGAAATGGTTGTTGGAGACATGTCGCAATGTTGCAAAGTTGATGACTCCAAAGGAGATGGCAACGTTAATTGTCGAGGCATGCAAGTCGGATGATTACCAAAGTAAATTGTTTGAAGTTCTTGGTGCCGATGAAGTGAGCATGAACCTGATGTTTGAAGTGATTGCACCAAAGGCGTTAGAAATTGCAAAACTATCGTCAAATTTTGATTCTGAAGATGCTACTATTCAACAAAGTAATTCATCTATCGATCCATCGCCAGCGGAACTTCTGAGAGAATACGAGGAAGCTGCAACTTTAGCAATGATAGCTCGAGAGGAGATTCGTCGTTTAGAAAGTCAGACTGTGACAAAGGCCAGTGATAAGGATGCCCTTAAAGAAGCTAAGGCTGTCATCAAGAGAGCTGCCATTCTAAAGTCAAAGTTACCATTTCAACCAGAGGAATTGGATGCATACGACTTTTCGTTATCGCGAGGAGAGAGCAAGCTTGCTCCATCGGGGACTAAACAATTTTATGAGGAGAGTAAATTACCCCGTGGGACGTCTCGCGAATATTACGATGGTTACGAAGTTGTAAATTGCCCTCCTCCTATTTCTAGTTATGAAAAATTATCCGAGCAGCACTCGATAGTATTAGATCGTGTCATGAGTGGAGACATTCGCAAAATTTTCTCGGGCGTTGAACGTTTAAATCCAATGCAGTCGGGTGTTTTTGAGTACGCTTTCAAGAACCGTGGTAATATGCTGGTATGCGCACCAACTGGTGCAGGTACGTTACTTTTGCTTTTTTCATACCAAATTTTCTCTTCTCATCAATTATCATTCTTGCGATATGTCTGTTTAGGTAAAACAAACGTTGCTTTACTTACTGTTGCTGCTCATCTGAGAGATCACAAAATAATATCAATAGGCAAGGATCCATTAGGAGACTATAGATATGGAAATAATGCTCCTACCTCCAGCCAAAAGAAGAAAATCGTTTATGTGGCTCCAATGAAGGCATTAGCTGCTGAAGTGACATCTAAATTTAGCCAAAAATTGAAACCACTTGGGCTTACGGTTAGAGAATTTACAGGTGATACGCAATTATCAAAAGCCGAAGCTGAAAGAACGGATTGTCTCGTAACTACCCCGGAAAAGTGGGATGTAAGTCGAATGAATTTATATTCCATTTATATAATCAACACCTTACACAACTTCCTCTTTCCTCTCAAGGTGGTTACAAGAAAGGGTGGAGTTCTTGCAGATTCTGTCGGCCTTCTTATTATTGACGAGGTCCATTTATTGGCAGAAGAGAGAGGATCAGTTATAGAGAGTTTAGTCGCACGATTACATCGACACGTGGAAACGAAGCAAGAACTATGCAGAATAGTTGGTTTGTCTGCAACTCTTCCAAGTTATGAGGATGTAGCCAAATTTTTGAAGGCACGATGCTTTTTCTTCGGCCCTGAATATCGCCCGGTTCCATTGGAACAAACATTTATTGGAGTGACTGAAACGTCAAGAGTAATGCAAGATAAACGAATGAAAATGGTGTGCTTAAAGTATTTGTTTGATAGCTTGAAGAGAGGTCACCAGGTAAAATTTTTGCGCCATTGCTTTCTACAGATCGAATTCTAATTTTTCTTCAGATTTTGATATTTGTTCACTCACGTAAAGCAACCAGTGGAACATTAAATGGTTTACTGGACATAACCCGAAATCCAAAAGAGATGGCTCAGGCCGATGTTGATTCTAAGTTGTTAGACTTCCTTCAAGCTGATTTCGACAACAAACATTACAACCGATTAAACAAGAGAGTTAGTGAAAGCAGAAACCGCGAAGTTCAGAACTTGTTCAAGACTGGTATGGGCATTCACCATGCTGGAATGCTGCGGTCAGATAGAAGTTTGACCGAAGAAATGTTTGCAGCTGGTGTTATTAAAATTCTCTGTTGCACTGCGACGTTGGCGTGGGTAAGCCTACAGATTCGCTGAATGTTCTATAATTGAATTTTCGAACTTATTTCTTTTTTTAATAGGGCGTCAACCTACCGGCGCATATGGTGATAATTTGTGGAACTTCTGTGTTCAACGCTGAAAAGGGTAAGTTGGTTCAACTCGGAATACTTGATGTTCAGCAGATCTTCGGTCGCGCAGGCCGACCGCAGTTTGATAAGTCTGGTGAAGCTATATTGATAACTAATTCCCAACAAAATCTGAACAATTACCTCAATTTAATTGTCTCAAGTATTCCGATTGAATCGGGGTTTGTAAAGAATTTGATGGACCATTTAAATGCTGGTAAGCGATCTTATCAGTTTTTTATCGCTCATAACCCTAAACAACCTTTCCATCTTCTTTGAAAGAAATTGTTGCATCTACGGTGTCAACCCTTTCTGAAGCAGTTCACTGGTTACATTATACTTATTTCTATGCTCGAGTTACAAAATCTCCAATATCGGTAAGGAGTCCTTCAGTCGAAATTCAAATCACAAATATATGTTCTCATATCCATCAATGTTTAGTACGGCATATCTGAAAGAGCATTGGAAAAGGATGCTTCACTCGATGGTTATCTTCATGATTTAGTGAACGGGGCACTATTGAGATTAAAGGAGGGTACTTTATGTGAATATGATGTCGAAAGCGGGAGAATAGGAAAGCAAGATCTGGGACGAATTGCAAGCTACTATTATGGTGAGGAATCATGGATTAGTTTTGGGCTGAATTGAAAGCTAAATTTTTGTTGAATTGAAGTCCAAACAGAAGCGATGGGTATTATGGCAAATGAACTCGGACTATCCCAAACTGGAGATTATGCTGATGTTATGAAACTATTATGTTCCTATACTGGGTTCGAGAATGTAAGAGTGAGACCAGAGGAACTACAAGAGCTTGATCTTATGGAGAAAAGATGCTGCCCTGTTGATGTGACAATACCTTTGGAGGAATATTCTGGAAAATGTTGTGTTCTGCTACAGGCGTACATATCAAGAACAAACATTAAATCGTTCACTCTTATTTCAGATACAAACTTTTTGATAAATAGCGCTGAACGTATCACAAGAGCATTGTTCGAAGTTTGTGTTTTGAAAAAGCTTGCAAGGCTAGCACGATTTTGTTTGACGTGGTGCAATGCAATAAATCAACGAGTGTGGTGAGTTTTTCCACTGATTTGATCGAACCTAAACTCCATATTCTCTGATCTCTTTTTCTTTTCCGTTTTTCTCGAAGGTGGGACCAGTCATTGCTTCGCCATTTTGACCTACCTTCTCAAGTTTTAAACGCAATTGAAACTCACCATCGACAGTTCTATTCTGAATTTAGTCCCATTGAACACGCTCTTTTTCTAGCAAAGCTCCAACCTGATGAACTATCTAATATTTGCAAACTCTCCGTCAACAAAAAGTCACGTCTAAGTGGACAGAAAATTATTAACATGATTAATGCACTCCCAATAATTGATACTTATGTAAGTGTTCACCCGATCAACCAATCGATGGTTCGTCTACATGTGAAACTTATCATGATGTTCGAATGGAACGTAAAATATCACGGGCATATTCAATCTTTTTGGCTATTTATCGAGGACAGTGAGAAGAAGCGTATATATCATTACGAAAACATAACGATTAACAAAACGACAAGAGAATTAGAACTGGATATTCATACTCCCGTTTTTTCACCAATGCCGAAGGAGTATTTCGTTCGTATTTTGTCCGATAGTTGGGTCGGTTGCGAAGTCCTGTCGTCGGTATCTCTCGAGGACACTATCTTACCACAGTTCAGTCAAAGTTTTACATCTATCGAGGATAAATCGCTACTTCCTGTGTCCGTTGTTGGCGAACCTTACATGATTTCATTACGGCAATATGAATTTTTTAATAAATTACAGACACAGGTATTTGACAAAATTTATCGTAGCGATGATAACATGGTTATCGCAGCACCAAATGGCTCGGGAAAAGGATTATGTATCCTTCTTGCTCTATACCGTTTAAGGAAGAGACACCCAAGCGCCAAATGTGTTTATATATCACCAGTTGAAGGAATTGTTCAAAAGCGATACTCAGAGTGGAAATTTCTTTCAAACAGCTTCCATTGGAATGTGGTGAATTTTTCCAGTAACCTTACTATGGAAACCTTCAACTCAGCTGACATTATTATGTGCTCATCTAAGCAGTGGGACTCATTTTTCACGAGAATTGATGTGCCGCTAAAGGTCGGGTTGTATATTTTCGACGGAGTGCACTTAATCAGCGAAGAAGTCAATGCTACAACTGAAGCCATCATCACCCGCCTAAAACATACGTCAAATGAAAACGAAAGAATAATAACTTGCTCGGAGACTTTAGCTTGTCCGCTTGATTTCGCTGACTGGATTGGAGCAGATTGTTTCTTCAATTTTTCTGTTTCTAGTCGACCTATACAGCTTGATTGTCGCATTCGATCATTTCCTGGCAAACATTACGTACCAAGAATGAACGTAATGAATAAAGCCATTTTCTCTTCAATTCAATTACATTCGAGAAATGCTCATCAGCAAGCTCTTGTTTTTGTTAGCTCAAGAGCCCAGACTCGTTCTACAGCAATGGAACTTATAAGTCACGTAGCGAGCCAAACTGCCAATGATTTCGAAACCGTCTCTTTCTTGAATTGCAATCCTCTTACATTTGAAAATACCTTGAACTCAGTTTCCGATAAGGTTCTTAAGCACGCGTTGTCATTCGGTATCGGTCTTGTTCACAACGCTCTAAGCAAATCAGACAGGAGAGTAGTTAAAAGAATGTACGAACATGGTGAAATCAAGGTGCTTATATCGACAGTGGAATTTGTGTGGACGTCGAATTTCGCTTCGCTTGTAATCGTCAAAGGAACGGAAATGTTTGATGCTTCATCACGTCGATACAAAAGTTATCCTTTTTCATTAATATCAGAAATGTGTACTCTTTCAGGGAGGCCAGGAGTAGATAGTATTGGTACATCTATTGTCATGACCACCGAAGATGAGAAAATACTGCTCAAAAGGCGTCTCGAAGAAAACGGATTTCTAGTAGAAAGTACATTATGCAAAAATCTTTGCAACTTTATCAATGTTGAAGTTAATAGAGGCACGATCAAGTCAATGAACGACGCTTTCAAATGGATTAGTTGTAGTTTTTTCTCAAAGCGCCTCATACAGAATCCTTCATACTACGAGTCAAGGTCGAAAGAAGAAGTGTCGTTTCGTAAAGACTTGATTGAAAAAACAATCAGATCGCTGGTTGAAAACGAATGTCTAATTAGAAGGGGAGAAGGGTTAACTCCATCTGTTTTAGGAAAAATTGCGGTAGCTTTTAATTTGGATTATTCACTCCCAAAACTATTGAGATCTTGCTTGGAAGATATAAGATTGGAATTTAAGCGCTGGGCAACTATCAAACAGTATGATATGAACCAAAGTCACCAGGAAATTCCGGATGACGTCGTTGGAGCAATTGTTGGCCAATTATTGTTCGCTATTTCTGGTGTATTAACCCTTAAAAGCACTATCCCTGTTAGAATTGGTGACGAGGATGTTATTCGAGAATTGACAAGAATGGGACAATGGAAGACTAAACCACCTCGCCTTGACGTCTCTTTTCCTGCAATAGCTCGGACAAATACTGTTGGCTTTAAGTCTGCCTTACAAGTAAAATGTTTCTTATTGTTCCAGGCACATTTACAGGAAATCAAGCTTCAGAGTAAGGATGCTTACAAAGATCTTTCGATTTTGATTCAAATAACTGGAGTTACGCTTTCTGCGTGTAAAATGATCGTTCAAAACTCAAGTGTCATGAAAGAATCGCTTCTGATATCTATTATTAATCTAATCGGTGAAGCTCTTGATAATAGATATCTTAAAAGCTTTGGGCCAAAGATGTGACTGAAAATAAGGTAACGTAAATTCTGAGATTACCTTCACATTGCGAGCACATTTAGCAATAGACAGTTGTCGACATCTGTTAGTAAATTTACCAAAGAGGACTGCCATGTACTAACTCCTTAAATCACAGAAGTTTCATACAAATGAGTAACCTTCTACGATGTAATGAGTTTAATCGGTTGTTCTAACATAATTTTGATCTACATTAAGTGAGGATAGCACACATGCTAACATAACAGTTTGAATGCATTTGGTTTGATCTTCTAAGTGAATCCGTTCAATTGTCTCTTCCCTCCGAAAAGTAAGCATGAACGCAAGCTTAGATACTCAGATTAGGGAAACTTATTACTTATATTAACGTTCATTATGTCACAACAACTTTCCTAGATTAAATTGAGAAAACTATTTCTTCTCTTCCTTTTCTTCCTTCTCTTTGAAATCAGCGTCGACTGTGTTCCCATCATCTTTTTTCTCTTCACCCGCTTCATCTCCTCCTGCTTGTTGCTGGCCATATATAGCCTGTCCAATTTTCATACTGGCTTGTTGAAGTGCATCAGACTTGGCCTTGAGTTCCGCAACACCATTTTCGCTTTCATCGGCACTTTCAACAGCCTCCTTAGCCTCTTTGATTGCAGTCTCCACTGCACTCTTTGTCTCGTCATCAAGTTTCTCTTTGTTCTCTGAAAACGTCTTTTCCGTAGAATATACAAGTGAATCGATTTCGTTTTTCGTTTCAATGAATTGTTTCTTCAATTTATCACTCTCAGCATTTGCCTCGGCATCACGAACCATATTCTCGATATCGTCGTCGCTCAAACCACCGCTTGATTGAATAATGATACTCTGTTCTTTTCCTGTTCCTTTGTCCTTAGCACTCACATTGAGTATTCCGTCGGCATCGATATCAAATGATACTTCAATTTGAGGTACGCCACGAGGAGCCGATGGAATTCCTACAAGATCGAATTGTCCCAACAACTTATTATCAGCCGCCATCTCACGCTCACCTTGTAGACATTTAATTTGAACTTGTGGTTGGTTATCAACGGCAGTGCTAAATGTCTGCTGCTTTTTTGTAGGAATCGTCGTATTTCTGGCAATTAGTTTGGTCATAACGCCTCCCAATGTCTCAATTCCAAGAGAAAGAGGAGTGACGTCAAGTAAGAGAATATCCTTCACGTCTCCCTTCAATACACCGCCCTGGATAGCAGCTCCCATGGCAACGACCTCATCGGGATTGACAGATTTCGATGGCTTCTTTCCGAAGAAATCTTCCACAGTGGTTTGCACCTTAGGCATTCGACTCATTCCTCCAACGAGAATAACTTCTGAAATTTCATTCTTGCCAATGTCAGCATCTTTCATGCAGTTCTTACAAGGTCCAACCGTGCGGTCAACAAGAAGTTGTACAATCGATTCAAACTTGGCACGAGAAATCTTAATGTTCAAATGCTTGGGGCCGGTGGCGTCAGCTGTGATAAAAGGCAAGGAAACCTCAGTCTGTGCCAATCCATCCAACTCTCGCTTAGCCTTTTCAGCAGCCTCGCGCAAACGTTGCATCGCAAGATTATCCCCTGACAAGTCAAGGCCAGATTCTTTCTTAAACTCTTTCAAAAGGTAGTCCAACAATTCCTCGTCGAAATCTTCTCCGCCAAGCATCGTATCACCATTCGTGGCCTTAACTTCAAACACTCCACCACTAATTTCCAAGATGGAAACATCGAAAGTACCACCACCCAAATCAAATACAACAATAGTCTCGCCATCTTTCTTATCCATACCATACGCCAACGCAGCAGCAGTCGGCTCATTAATAATACGCAACACATCAAGTCCCGCAATCTTACCAGCATCCTTCGTAGCCTGACGCTGACTATCATTAAAGTAAGCCGGTACGGTAACCACCGCCTTCCCCACACTCCTTCCAAGGAAACTCTCCGCCGTCTCCTTCATCTTTCCCAACACCATCGATCCAATCTGAGACGGACTGTACGTCTCCCCACGAGCATTCACCCAGGCATCATCATTATTCGGACTCTTCACAATCGAATACGGCACAAGCTTCTCAATACCCTTCACCTCCTTATCCGTATAACTACGTCCAATAAGTCGCTTAACAGCATAAAGCGTATTTTCCGGATTCGTCACCGCCTGACGCTTCGCTGCCATACCCACGAGACGTTCCTCGTTTTCCGTAAAGGCAACAACAGAAGGAGTGGTACGTGCACCTTCACTATTCTCGATCACACGAGCATTTCGACCTTCCATGATGGCCACACATGAATTGGTAGTACCGAGATCGATGCCGATGACATCTCCAGCATCGGCACCGGTGCTAAGAGCACGTACTACTGCGTCGGTGTTGGTGTTGCTGTTGATTGGAAGGCGTGTTCGTTGGGTTGCGATTATGCGCGATGCGGTGAGTGTTGTTCTTGATAACATTGTCTTCGTTCTATTGGTTTATATTTTAGGAATGATTATTATTAATGATGATTATTATTAATGATGATTATTAATGATTATTGTGACTCGGTAACTATCAATTGAAACGTAATTGGATACGTTGTGATTGTGTAGTTGTCGATAGTGTACAGACGCGTAATAACTGTATTGATTGACTGACCCACGATTGTTCTGGTTTTACTATATACATGTACCCGGTATTTGATTTTTCGATTTCGATCGGCGATGAGATGATCGAGATGATTCGATGGTGATGATATATCCTTGGACCAGGTCACTCTCTCTCTCTCTCTAGCTAGAGCACTCTGCGCACTGTGCAAAGTAATTGTTGGTGCATAATCGTATGTGTGTATGTGTGTATGTGTGTATGTATGATTGGCTGTTAGGGAGACGGAGTACAACGTTCGCAAAATCGGATGGTCTACAGATAACACCCACCCAGATGCCCAGATGAGCAGGAATCATAGTTTGTATATTGGGGTTAGATGTTTCGGGAAACATCTTCGAATGGGATTCAGTTTCAGGTACGATGAATTTCCTTTTTACCTCATACGACATAACAGGTGTTAGGTGTTGTCATTGTCAAACAGGCTTGGACTTTTTACAAACTCCTTCCAACTACTACCTTCGAATCGATTTAGTTGGAAGGAGGTGAAGATCTTGGTCTCCTGAAGAGTGATAATTAGTTAGAGACTTTGAATGTCAAGCAAGATGATGTGAAGATCCGAGCAGACTTCCAAGTAATATCGATTTAGTCGAGTGACCGCTTTTTGAGCGAAGTTGGTCAATGATTGTTACGTAACAAACAACTATGTAAGCGCTTTAGTTTTATGTATTTATGATACATTAAAGATATCACGGTAAATAATATTTTAAACACGTCGATCCAAAACCAAATCTGATGAAGATCCACCACTTTCTCTTCATTACGCAACATTAGATTGACTATGTACGAAGAAAGGAGTCGGAAGATGCATACCTATTTTATCGAATGACTGATATTGAGATGTGTTTGAAGTTTAGGAAAGGCAAGACGTACTAGGAATAGCATTCGTGTAAAAACGAAAGAAAATCTTGATCAGATAGGGTATTGCTTTTGTTTCCAATAGTGGTCTGCGACGATATTTCGTCAAATTACCCCAGTATCAATGATACAACATCCAACATAAATGTGAATATTTTCCACGTTAACAGCCTAGAAATTACAACATTACCTATCTTCTCGCTTTTCATTCTAAATTAAAGTGTTTCCGGTGCATATTTCTTTCTCGAAACGATAATCAATTTGCCACCTCTCATCATTCTCCCTCTGATAAACCTTTTAAAGGTTAAGTACAGCAGATTGTAGGTGCATGTGGTGATCACTTACATATCCTGCTTTTCAAAATACACTGTTGCACCATCAATATATACCTTACCCCCTTCGTGACGATAAACCCAAAGTAACGTCGATTGTTCTACAGCATTAATGGGATGACGAGGTGTCAAACAGTAGTAATAGAAAAGAATCAAATTATAGTTCAAACTTTAGTTACATTACAAATTATATTACTTGAGACGTCATAACCTCCTTATTAATAAGATGCGTTGTTGCGTCAACCAGATTTAGCAGTTCCGAAATATCATTAGACCAGTCCGTAAGGACAGCCTCCGCAGATTTTGGAGCAGAAAATCGGATGATATCTTTTGGGCGATCAATCTTGGCGTAGACTGATCCATCACTAACCATGGTCGACACTTCCTCTTCAAGTCTATTCATGTCGAGACCGAGAAGTTCAGCTAAACGAGATCCATGAATTCTTCGATAATATGATGCAGCTACTCGAATATTGTGCTGTATCAAACGAGTAAAGAATATATCATGCCAATGCTCCTTTCCTTGCTGTAAAGCTTGGTGTGATTGCAATTCTGCTTGGTATGGCGTTGGGTATGTAATCATTTCTTTTTTTAGGAGTGCCTGAATGATCCATTTGTGTGGTTGAAGTTCAAGCTTTGACGAATCAGCGGCGGTCACATTTTCGTCAATAATGAGGCGATTCATCATTTGCTGCTGATCCATATCATATGGGCTTAAGGATACATAAATGATGGCCGCTTGAAGTGCTGTCAAATCATGATTTGTAGTGTAAATTGAGTGATAGTCAAGAGCCAAGTTGTATGCATCCTTTTCATACTGATGATACTCAGTCATGAGCGTAAAGAAGCGCACTTTATGCTCTTCCATCCCTTCTTCCGACAAAGCCTTGCGATTAATCTTATTACTAACAATGGCCGCGCGAATATAATCTCCTTTTGCCAACGTCACCCGCATCTGCTCCAGCAAATATTCAATCTTCTCCTTTTTCGACAACGCACCGTACGTCTCAACATGCACTTCCTGCAGCACATCCGCAGCAGCACTCACATCACCTGCCTCCTCCTTCATCTTCGCCAAGACTAACGTCAACCTAGCACGTTCCGCTTCTAAAAATATTTTACCATCCGTTACATTCCTCAAGGCCACTACCAACTTTAATTTCTCGCCTTCATCCACATACTCTTCCGTCCACGGCATGGCAACACTCATGACAGCCGAGACAGCCCTGCTCTTTTGACTACGACGCGTACACAACGTATTAATCAACTCTATTAAATCATCCACACCAGCACCCATGCTACGAGCAATGCCTAAAGCATGTTCACACAACTTGACAAGGTTCAGCGTATCATTCCCCATGCGACATTTCTTCTCGAGTGCATAAAACTGTACCAGGACATCCTGAAGCGTGATGGTACCGGATGTGGCCGCCTGTTCGGTGCTCGCGATAAGGGCAGTAGTTTCCTCGGTGAGGTCGAGCCGGTCTTCTAGACGGTTCTGGTCGGATGATCCTGAATGTGCCATGTGAGTCGTTTATTTATTCGGTTGTTGGTTACCGATGCCGTTGTTTGATATCTCTGGGTGTGTCTCTGTTTGTAGTAGGAGGATGGGGAGGAAGTGTTGTATATTTTATGAATGAGAGGGAGTAACATGAGATGAGAGATGAGTCTTTGAATATATTATCTCTTTCGGCCTCTGAAACTAAGTTAGACATTCATTTGCAGTGCAGTGCAGTGCAGTGCAGTGCAGCGCAGCAAGTCGTCTCTTCTCTTCTCTTCGTGACAAGTGACAAGTGACAAGTGACAAGTGACAAAACACTGTGTAAAAAAGTAAAAATACAAAATACCTCG
>Ga0209092_10001364_pt1 | contig 23962 bp, 9 predicted proteins | sample FraStrMetagenome_FD_187446 | JGI IMG/M metagenome (GOLD analysis project Ga0209092, IMG submission 187446) | Marine eukaryotic phytoplankton communities from Arctic Ocean - Fram Strait ARC3M Metagenome (SPAdes) (version 2) | ecosystem: Environmental > Aquatic > Marine > Oceanic | place: Fram... | reverse complement strand
ATATCTTTCTCTTCATTCGTCCTCCTAAACCTATTGACCATATACTCCGAGTTTGGCTTAAATAATGTTTGACGATTATCACCATTTACCTTATATAATTTCTTGCGCTTAGGTACATTCACGTTGTTTAGTGTAAGTAATTTGTATTGCTTAGCCGATGTTTTCTCAGGACAATGTTTAATTAGGTCGGAGTCAAACGTAACTTTGTTGCGTTTATTTCGTCCTCCAACACGGTTACCTTACTTTTAATTTAATTCTGTGTTGGGAAGCGCTTCGCGCAGGGAATTTTATCGGTGACGGATTTTAAGCGGAACGCCTCGGTTAGTACCACAAATGACGTCAGTACTGATAATTTTTCGCTAGTGAAACCTGGAAGACTGTCTAAGTACAATGTCTGGGCATACACTGTAAATATAGCAGAACTAAACTAAACTAAACTAAACTAAACTAAACATATTCTTCCCACATACACATATATGAATATAATCCATTTGATATATTTGTTGACCGTTATATGATGTGTTTGCTCATAAATAATTATATTTTGTACTATCTAGTTGAGAGATGAATTCAGTGTGATCGTGGCTTCGATTGCCTAAGTGAATGAAAAAGAACTCGCTTATATCATACATTTAGCCATATACTAAAAGTTTGATTAAGTGTGTATTTTTGATGTTAGATCAATTTGACTTCAATAATCTCCAAATAATTCTTAAGTAATCACTAGATTAGCTAACTAAACTATGCTCATGTGAAGACCTATTCATGCCCGAACGAATTAAGTTTGTGCAAAAGCAATCCATTGCAAAAAATGAAGAAATACTGTCACGATGAAAATGGAAGACTTCGACGAAATAATCGAAGAGCCTGTTCGTTTTGAAATGAATCAAAATCCAACGATACATAGACGACTTAGAGTGAAAGATCATTTTAATCTTCAAGACCGGTGTGACTCATTGACAATAGGAAGCAAAACTAGTCACATTTTCCAAACTAAAATGCATCAGGTTGTGTTGGAAGAAGACGAGGACGAAGATTTGTTGGTGGTTCGAATGGCTAAAAATGGATCAATAGGTCTTAGCTTATTACGATCGTTTTATGCAATTACAGCACTCCTCATGTCAGGGTTTTTGTTCATTTTTTCTGTCCAAGTATTATTATCTCTTGTTTTAGGCATGGCTATCGATATTGGAATTACTACTTCGCCGGATATTCAAGTAGGCCAGTTTTTATTCAGTCTTTTTGCAATGAGATATTTCGTTTATGGTTTATCCTCATTTATGACAATCGCAATTGCTTTTATTAGTGATGTTTGGGGTGGCAGTCACTTTTTCACTTCAATCGGGGGTTCACATAGTATGTTATTAGAGTGGGCAAATTGCATCATATTTCTCATTGTACCTTTGACAACAGCCACAATTACTCTCTATCTACAATTGGACCGATGGTGGGAACTTACAGCTTTAATTTGGATCTGTTGCGTCTTCTGTCTATTCGAGATCTTCATGTTCTTTGCCGTATCCTATGAGATCCGAGGTTGTGTTGAACTAGTCAGGTTTGAGGAGCAATTCAAACAGGAGTTAGATGGCAAAAGATTATTTTCTTATCATGTCTTCAATAGAGCCATGATCTGCACTCAAAGGCAAAGATTTTCCCCTACCAGAGTAGACGGGTTAATTAGTGATAAATCTGGTAATGCGGCTAAGAGTTCCTATATTAGAAAATATGCTGACACAAAGATGTCCATCTGGAGTAAGATAGGAAACTCGTCATTTTTTCGTTATTACGGTATCATGAAAGAATTATCGGAACCTAAAGTTCTTCGCGATATTGATGAAATAAGGAATGTAACTCCGATCGAAACAAGAAGATCATGGGACTTGGAAAAATTATTTTGTTTCAATAAGAAGAAACAGGTCGTCACAGTAATCAATGGAACGGCTTCTCTACAACAATATCAAGTCAAAAGCACTATAGCTTGTGCTGTGCTGGGCCAACTTCTTACAGTGGCTCTGATTATTGCTGTATTAGTTTGGCTAGAAGCATCACCAAGTGTCATCACACTTGGTTGTATCGTTATATTTTTTTCCTTTTTCGATGGATTGCGCCGTTCAAGTAAGTCACATTTTACTAACGCCTTTTCATCACTTTTACACTATTTTCTCATATCGTTTAATGGTTTTCTATCATTTGGTCAAACAGTTGGACTTTACAAGTTATATCAAGATTCACAAACGGAAACTACTGAGACCCTAAACAAAATAAGGCAGCGGTACCGTCTTGCAGTCCCCACAGATAGTGTTTGCAAATTCCTATTTTATTTTGAACAAATTGTATTTTTTATTTTCCCAGTGACTGGTCTCTTCACGTCTAGTAATTTCGAATTAGCAGCTCTATTCATAGTAGTAGCTCCAGTTTCTATATTGAGGAGATTTGTCAATCTTAGAAGCTGTCTTGAGGAAGTAGGAAGTATGGAGAGCGTTGCAGTTAACAATACAAGCAAGGAAGAAACATGGGACGAACAACATCGTTTGAATCTAATTCTCGGAAAAATCAATAATGAACACAAACGTGAAATCTGGAGTTGGATATTCACTGTAATTGTTTCCCTTCTTTTCACGATTGCTCTATTTGCTTTAGTGTCCGGAGTCGATGAAGGAACTTCAAGCAGAAAAATGACACTTCACGATTTTAGATATAATCAAATCAAAAATTTTCCATACCCAACTTGTCGCTTGGGAACGAATACTACTAGGCCTGATTCTGAGGAAACCGCGCTTGTTGATTTCGTATACTTAAGTGTTTTAGCCTACAATGATCCAAATGTAACTCAAAAATTACTTGATAACTGGTTCGGAAAAGGCACGGCAATAGACCAGGAAAACATAACTGCAAAATTTAAAGAAGAATACAATGATTTGCATGGAGAAACCCCAACAGCATACAAACTCGTTGATTTTCCAGCTCATAATTTATCGGTTATCACAATTCGTGGAACATCTAATGGATGGGACGCTCTGGCTGACGCCCAAATCTGGTTACCTGCTATATTAGCGCAATCACTTCGATCTTTGATACCGTTCGGAGAAATTTGGAATCCCATTTTACGCCACCTTATCACAGCTATATCGACAATTGAATCTCCAGCCTTATCGGAGGTCAAATATTATAGGGAAACGACTGCATTCGCTAATTTCGTTAAAAAAGAAAGAAAAAATCTATTTATAACTGGCCACTCACTTGGTGGCGGGGTAGCTATGATTACTGGGGGTCAGACACAAACTCCTGCACTAGCTGTCTCAGGCCCAAATAATATGCTCTCACGTAATACTTTTAGTCCACCTCTTACAAAGGACCAAATTGATAACTACATGTTTAATATAATACCAGATCGCGATCCAGTACCCATGTTCGACGACAAAGGACCGCTTTTTCAGAATATACAATGCAAAGCGCCGGGAAATTTTCCTCTAGGATGTCATTTTTCGACCCGCTCACTATGTGAAGTGCTATACACCTGTGGTTCTTATAATAGGCCATTACCATGTGATTGTCACGATTCTTATGGGTATCCGAAGCCCGAAGCAATTGGAACTAGAACTTACGAAGACGCATGCCCACCTTCATCTTAATTTATAGTCAAAATCAATTTTACATGTCATCTTAGCTCTTCAGTTCTTAATAATATGATTATTTATAATTTCACTAAGCTGCTTCAATTTGTTGCTTTCGAGCATTGCTAAGAATAACGAAAAAAATCTACCATTTGCAAAAGTGCTTTTAAAAGATAAGAAGAAAATACAACATATGCTGGAATTGATCATATTATTGTTATATCTTGTGTAAGGTAATTTCTCATCGAACAAATATTTTGTAGACAACTTCTTTTCGTTTTGAATGGAGATTTCATTATCTTTAAATCTGAATGATGGGTTTATGAGATGAACGAGCAATACTATTAAATAATGCAAAGATAATTGTAATAAAAGATCTTTTTGAGGAACAGCCTCAAAATATAATCGGGTATCCAGGGAGGTCAAAAACAAGGTTTAATGATGGTTGGTATTTAAGGAACGTGAAAGCAAAAATGATTTCGAAACATCGATAATTCTTTGTTGCGCTTTCATGACTTGTAAACAAATGAAGCTACTTGAAATAAATGACATACATTTCTAGAATTACTTGTAAAGAAATTTCTGTGTTGAGTAGTAGATTTTTTCTTCATATAGACCCAAGTCTTTTCCAACTTCTCAGGGCTTGTCCTGAAGGTCGATCGATATACTGCATTATCAATATACCTATGCCGTACGAAAGAAAAAAAATTCGCCTACCTCTTATACCAAAGCAGGAAAGCTGCTTGCTTAAAAGTGGTTAATTTTTAATCTAACATCAATCGTGCTTTCGACGAAAATAAGTCAGCAATTAGGGATTATTATATTATTATTATTCTTCATATAACTTTTAAAAATATACACTTTCACGACAAGTGAAAGTGTTTTGCTTTATAAATTTTCTAACCGATCATTGTCTCAAAAAATTGTGACTCCGCTCCTATATCAATTTTATTTCACCCAAGATGCCTCATATCTCTCCCCTACATCGAATCTGTCTAGGAGCATGTCTGTTAGCTCTCTTTGATACTCGCCATACTATAGTTAAGACCTTTGATCTAAAAACTGCGTCTAAAGAAACAAATCTTATCAAGCCTAACCATCGCTCCGTCAAATCTCTTCCACAAACATCTAATACATCCCATAGGTTGCAACAAGTAGACACTAGTTTGGAGCAAATGTATGAGAACATTATGGATCCACAAATCGATACACGTGACTACACAATCCATGATCCATCACGAATAATAGCCACAAGTGGACAGCAGATGATTGCCGTAACAGGAAAAGCACAAGAAGATGGTTACGACTGCGGTATTGAGACATGGTATAGGCCTTCCTTTTCTGGTGATAGTTGGAAACCTGGCCAATGTTTGTTGCGAACGAAGCCTCAATGGGTCGATGAAGAAATATCAGGTCAGGATGGGGCATATTGGGCTCCAGAGTTGATATCAGAACATGTATTACTGTACAGCGTTTCAAAATTTGATGCAGACAAACCCAATACATGCATTGGTCTTGCTACTGCTACAGGGACATTTCCAAACCAAATGATCTGGACAGATGTAGGTGAGCCTTTATCATGTATGATAGGTGGTGACTATGAAGAGGAGAGAAGTATAATTGATCCGTCTACATTCCGAAGCTTTGACAACGAGCTGTACTTAGTTAGTGGTGGCGGGGTTATCATTGGCACACAACTCAACACCGAAACTTATATGCCTATCTCTGGTGACTGGTATTCAGAAGAGAATGATGCTTGGAAAGATATTGCCAGAGGTCCAAAAGATGATGTGGACGACTTTGATTGGGTGGAGGCAGCATACATCCTTCCAAATGCAGAAGAAGGTTATTACTATTTATTTGTGAATTGGGGAGCATGCTGTAGCGGGGTAAAATCTACTTATGAGATTCGTACTGGGCGCTCGGAAAATCCTTTGGGACCTTATGTGGATAAAAATGGAGTGGATATGATGGATGGAGGAGGGTCATTATTTCTGGGAAATGTGGATTACATGATTGGACCAGGTCATTTGGGTGAATATGTGAGGGATAGTGAGCAGATCTTTAGTTATCATTATTACGATAGACGAAGAGGTGGGAATTCATGGATAGCAGAACGTAGACTAGTTTTTAAAGATGGATGGCCTGAAGCTGCAGAGCTTGTTAGTAGTTTTTCAGGAGAAACAAATTGTCTGAGGTCTAGTTTGAATTCATTACTACTTTCTTTTTCATGCTTCTATTTTTTTTGTTCTTAATCATAACGAAGTTCAACTGGAGCTCCTATGCACTTGATTTTGGAAACAGGTGATGCAGTCAAAACAGCTTGATTTCCTGTTTCGTCACAAAATGAGTACATTTGCGAGAGATCAACGTGTGCCTTATAAGAATAATCTCGTTGAACATCTTTTTTTACTTTACCGTACCCACGAAACCTTTTGTTCTTTTGTAGACGATTGTCTCCATCAATGACATCGTTTCGATTTGACATAACGTTCTGTTTAATATAATTTTGTTCTTGGCATCCTAATTCATTGTAACGATAATGAATTGCAAGGTTGTTGCACCAATTTCGTAAAAATGATAAATTGTTTTGGGTTGGATGCTGAACCAATTTAATTTCTTCATAAGATTGATCATATAAATCAAGACGTATAAAGACTCCTATTGAAGCCGCCTTTGATGGTGATTCTTGATTGAGCAATTGGATGAGTATTCTTTCATTATCAAATACGATCACCAATGTGACAGTTCTACCCTGATCAGATACGGAAATTAAGTTGTAGTAAAAATTCGGCATTAAAAATCCAGGGTACATTTCATTTGAGGTTGCATATTGTATAGATGATTTGGATAGCATTCGTTTTAGCAAGGAATCCAAAAGAATATCAATGTGAAGATAAGCCTCAGTTGGTATACATAGATTACCAATGACACTTGCTGCGTCACATATGGTAGCTCTACCACTTATGGGATCTGACTTATAAGTTTCCCATGTTTTTTCTATTATAATTGTTATTATGGATTGCCGTTGAGATGTGAATCGGAATCGTACGTCTTGGCTTATCTTTACAGGTGCATCCTGAGTGGATGTCTTGTTGCATCTATGTTTTTTATGTATCCATGTGATTCGATACCCATCTTCTTCATCATGAAACAATATATAGCCCCTACAAGACTTTAACTCGACTTTATTTTTGGTAGGTTCTTGTCCATGAGAGGATCGTCCATCTTGTGTCCTCATAAGTGGTAAGATTGGGTAAAAATTAGTCGGCCAAAGTAAATTTTTAATTGTAGCAGCTGCTTTGCAACCCCTCATAGGCACGTTTTCACATTTATAAGAAACGAGAAAATTCATTCTTTCATTAAATGAAGTTGGCGTTGGTGCTATAATAACATTACCCATTGGAGGTTCAGAATCTGGATCTTGCTTGAATAGTTTAACAACATTAGCAGCTGCACAAAAAAACTGAATGATATACAAAGTCAAAGAGTTACTTACCTCATAAGAGAATGAATGGAACAGGTAAATTACAGTGACTACTGAGTCTCGACTTGTGAGAATTTGAACTGGCATAGTATCAGGTGAATGTAAATTACTACTGCTGTAAACATGAAAAGAACGTCATAAACTTAGGTCAAAAATGTGTTTCGATAATGTACATAAAGGCACATGACATACCTTATGGAGTCTCTATTTGACAGAATTCGTATCCCATCCTCATCATGCCCAAAATTTAGATTAGATCTTTGTTCCATTTGTATGGGAATCGTTAACTCTAGAGGAGCAGTATTGATTCTTGTTTTTGGCAATGTGATTTCATGATTTAATATCGCGTTTCTTCTTGCTGATTGATTTGATGTAGTCCACGATATTAGATCACAAAAATCCCTTTTTCGTTTGTGTAGCAAAGAAGGACTAGGTACAACAAAATATGAAATTGTTAATGTTGGAATGTAGGTAAATTCTCTTGCTTCACCAGGACTTTGCTTTGAATTATTTCTAAAAGAGGAAGGTGGTGGGCCTAATCCCACCATATAGATACCATTATGGTCCAAGGCTAAAATTGCTTGAGAAAAGCAAGTATCTAGATCTGAGAATGGAATAGATCTAAATACACTGGATTTCCAAACTTGTGTAGGTAAACTTTGATTCTTTTTGCGTTTATCATTTTCTCCATCAATATGCCTGTCATGAATTTGAAAGTTTTTTTGCTTAATTCTATCTAGGTCAAAATCACCTTCCAATGAATTTTGAGGCTTTCTTCGATTTTGAAACAGCATTAGTCTTTCAAATGGTTGATATATTCCGATATGATCAAATGAATGGTAATTTGAAATAGGATTTGTCACCCTATGTAGTGGTATGGTTATGGGAATAAGCCGTCGCTTATCTCGAAATATTCCCATCTGGCGCCCATGTAACAAATGAATTCGATTATTTAACAAATTGTCATTTGGTGGTAAAATTGATACAGACGAAGGGCTTTGAATTGTGCAGTCTTTATTCTTGCTTGAATGATTGAGTTGCTTACGTAAATTTTTAGTTCGATGCCTGCTGTGTTCACAGGTAGAATAAGGAAAGATATTGTCTTTACATCGTGAGAAAATTTTGTTGTTAGCTTTAAGCTTTGTTGCTTCCTTTGGAAATACTTTTGCTTGATATTCACTTTCATGCATTTCAATTTTGAACAGTCCTTTGCACAATGGTGATTCTGGTAGGTCATCTTTACCCTTCCTATGGTTTAGATATCTGGATCTTTGCCTATCGATTGTCGTTGATGAGACTAGCTGTGTTTGTTTCACTTTGCGTTTCCTTCTTCGTGGACGATATGTGAAAGATGAAGTAGATGAGCAAGTTTTTGCTGGAATTGTTCTCATTTTCTTCTTACAATAGAGAAGTTAACACGCCAAACAATCGGTAGGGTACAAATTGGGATTAGAACATCGATGCAATCAGATCAAGGACAGAGAGAGCATTTCCAATCGCATTTAATGTGAACCAGCCTTCGAATAATAACATATTTCAAAAAATAGAAGAATAAGGCACTCGTTTTTTTTTGCGTATTCGTATGTAAGACTCAGGTATTGCATCAACTGCTCTCACAACTAGAATTTAGCACTTTTGGTTAGTGACTGCTGATACAAACCTCTCAGCAGTGCCGTATCATCTAATTGAAATTCAAACGAGAAATTATCCTATTTTGGAAACATGAAAGCAGCACAATTGATATAATTTAATTACCTACTGAAGAAAAGTGGATTTTTAGCATTGAAACTGATTTGTAACGTGAAATTCTTTTACCAGCAATAACAGTGCAACATATCATCGATTACAACCTGATTGCTTATGATTCTTACATTCTCAAATGCAAACTTTACTATAAAATGAACTTCCAACTATCATGAGAGATCTAAAAAAACACTACCGTATTAGAAAGACCACAAATTATATTGAGATTTCCTGAAACTTTAATACTCCCTCCTCTACATCAACTTCCACAAGAGCAGGACATCCTCTTTCCGATAAACCAAAGTCAGTCACATCATCCACAGTGGTATAAATCCCCCCAATACAAACCAATTCCGGATCAAATTGGCTGGCCAAAATTCTAGCCCTACTCCCTCCATTCAACCCCGCTAATGCTCGTCCATTAAGCTTCCCATAGACATAAATATCAGCATCCGCCATGACTTCTCCACCAGAATGGACTGATCCAAGTATGATCAAGGAACGATTTTGCTCAGCTGAAATTTGTTGACCTGTTCTAACATTTCCATGATAGATTTTTGCACTTGTTTGTGGAGGTGGAGGATGGGCTGCGGAGAATGATAAAGAGGAGGAATCATCTACATCAGATTGATCTAAGTGTGAAACTGTATTTTTCTCTGTTTGATCATCATTGGTGTTGTTATCATCAGCTTTATTTTCATATTCCAAGTGCGTTTTTTTACTTTCCATGCTTGTCTCTTCATTTTCACTCTCCTGTTTGATTTTTACTTTTGTTTCACAGTTATTTCCTCTTTCTATTATTTCTTCATGTGTTTCTTTCTTTGTATGAACCATTTGAACAATATCCTCCATGGACATCGTTAATTTTTGCTGATTCAAATTCGATCTAGTACCCATAACAGGAGGCAAACCCAAAGAATACACTATCTCTTCTACATTTTCGTTTTCAGAATTCATTGTAGAATTTCCCCCTACATTTATGGGAGCATTTGCAATTCCCATGATTTTGATTCCCCTATCATGTAAAACATTGATGATACCAGTTAGCAAATCTCGAGTAGGTGGAACAAAATGAGGAGATCCATCTGGCTGGAAGTCTCCTAAATCTAATATAAGTGGGACTTTCCATCGTTGTATCGGATTGGACGATTGCAATAACTTTCCAATGAGCATCGTTGTGGAAGGATGGCCAGAGTTGGATTTAGAAAATGAGGAGTCTATTTGATGGGCAAGGGATTTGGGTGTATCAGAACGTTGAAGTCGAAGCGTTGGGAGTAGATAGGACGACCCTGTGATGTAGAGTGGCCTTACAGGAGCATTTGAGGTCGAATTTTGGGTGGAAGAGTCTTTTTTTAATTTATTCTGATTGAGGATTCCATTATTATCAAGTGCGGTATCTGTATTTCCAGAAGATTTGACGGAACTTGAGGTTGGGGTTGTTGAGGTTGTATTTGCTTTCCCTATCCATGACTGCAGGTATTCTAATGCTTCTTTCTTTCCCTTCTTACTATTACTGCTAAAGAATAATACTGTTGGCTGACTTATTTTTGTCTTTCTATCGCTCAAATACCATGCTGATCGACCTAGCCTTGATGATATTGATGGTCTCATTTTCCACCTTTTCCCATATTGACTAAAGATAATAATCTTTCATGTTGTAGCACTAAAGAAAATATATGTAAGCTGCAGGTAGAAAGTGGTCGTACACATAATAATATTCCACGTTGCCGAAATCATCATGATCAAGAGACACAAAATTTAAGGTATGTAGCACTACAGTGTACAGGACCGTACCGCATAATTGTGTCAAGATTTTTTCATTTTTGATTTGTTATATTTTTTAAATGAACCCGTACTAACTAACATACGTCTCCACCATGTTTTTATTATCATGTCAATAAAAAAATTACTTCACAAAATCTCTTTCATGCAACCAGCAGGTTGAATGTTCTGCATTTTTCATCATGAATTATGATATAGGATTATAAGAAATTCCTTTTCTACCAAAAATAACTATAAGGACTTTCTCTATTGAACAATGATTGACTAAGGCAATGCACCAGTAACGAATTCATCGACAAAGTTGATCATTTCAATCAGAAATGCTATCACTCTCTCCAAGATCACGTCTAAATCCATTTCAATCTCATCTTCCTTTTTCTTTCCTTTTTCTACCTTAGCTTCGTCTCTCTTTTTGTTTGATTTTTCCAAGTTTCTAATTGTGCGTTTGTCAATATTTGATTTTTCAATGACTTGCACAATAATAGTCGAGATGGAATCCTGCACTTGCAGAAAGGAAGATTGCATTGTATCTGGATCACTGATAAGAGTTTTTGCTTTTTCCAATTTTCTCTCTAAAAGATCTAACCATGGATTGATTGTTTGCTCAACTAGTTCCATCTTGTCGTTGCTTTCAACAAACCCACTCTTTTTGCCACGAATACGAAGCTTTTTGATTACGTTCATATCTTGATAAGATTGCTCAATATCTTTAAGTCTCCTTTTCGAATCCTCCTTTGGTACAGGACCAAATGCTGGCTTTGGAAGTGATACGATTAGGTTTCTCATTTTTTTCATGACTGATAAAATCACAATTTTCATTATATTGTTCTCATCCTCTACATTTGCTGAGAGTTCATCTGGAAAGGCCATAACATCTTTAGGATTTAGTTGATTCGTTCCATCCACAGATATACCGTCCTTCTGTTTGTATTTTTTTTTAGTTTTTTCCTTCATTTTTCGTTGTTTCATCGGACTCCTTTCATCCATACTTTCCTGGCACAAGCTCACGAATTTGTGCAGTTTACTTTGGAACTTTCGAGAAAAGTAAATATTTTCCAAGTTTTTAATCAAGTCCCCGGTCCTATCCAAAGTTTTCGACAGTATCTTGTCTTCAGCTTCAACTTCCTTAGTAGCGACTGTTGAAGCCAATGCATTGCTTGTAAAAATTGTAAACAAAAAGACCTTTTTAAATGATTTCATTTTCTCTGAAATTTTCCTTTGTTGTTAAAGAAATTTGCACAATATTTGAACTTTGAAATATGAGACAATAATGAAATATTTTTTTCATCAGTATACTCTCACTTCGCAAGGAAAGAATATGATACGTGTGAATGAACTCAAAGGTTAGCTTTTTTATGCAGCAAGAAGGTTATATATTTCCAGGGACTAAAATTTGAGCTCTTCTTGAAATGAGTAGTACAGCGTGAAGGGTTTGTAGCTAGAGAGAGACTCACTTAGGTAAGACTCACAATTTGGTGTTCTTTGATTTCGTCAGTACACGATAACATTTTATTAGAATTTGAAAGACAATACTATTGAAATTATCGTTTGGATTACTTGATCGTGTGACTTGAAGTTGCAAATCCATTCATTATTATTGTAGTTGAGTGCCATACAAATTTACTCTTGTGATACAAGTCATATTCCGGGCCATATATACAGTTTATGCAAAGTATATTGAATGAATAAGAGATCTGAGCGCTTTCTCACAACATCCGTTGTAGCATTCAATTAGAGCTTGCAACCCTTCATTATTTATCACGTTACAATCAACGTCAACGCTATCCTCATATTGTGATTGTTCTAATGTTAATTCTTCGATCCCACGACCGAACAAAGAAAATCTGTATTTCCATTCAAGAAGTAGACAATTTTTTACGGTGTTTGAGTCATTGCTCAAACAAATTCTACTCGCAGATTTTCTAGATACTTTACATCGATCAGCAGAAGTACGATTGGAAAGAGCCATTTCGTTTAACACACTTTGCCTTTTCATATCAAACTCCGAAAAATTGACAATATTTCGAAACATTTGAGTTATATTTCTTGCCTTACGTGCAATAGATATAAGTTCTTCTAGTTCCTCAACAGCAAATATATTTCCAGAATTCTCATTCATGAATTCTTTTTTGGGATTGAACCGGATATCAAGGTTATTTACGGTTGTTTTGTTCCCGATGGCACTTATGTCATTTTTTGTTCCTATCACAGCTATGGATAGATCAATATTAAAACAATACATTCCAAGCAAAGCACCACCATCTAGACGGTAATTAAAAAGAGTTTTTTCTTTTTTTGATGATTGTTGCTGTCCAGGAGTATCCAAACTATTATTGTCAGCATCTGATTTTGTCTTTGTTGGGTTAGAGATACGAGTGAAATATATTCCACCAAGAAGCGGCAAAAAACGCATAGAAATATCATCTCGCTCTTTAAAAGCAATACTTTCGTTTCTTTCTTCTGTAAAAGACAAACCATGCTTTATTGGATCAGATTCATAGTTTTCAAGCGCTTCTAGTAGTTCCAGAAGACCTTGAGCAGGGTCAAACATTTTCTGCTGTAAATGCTGCTCGTTACATTTTATCTGCGCTTCATTTATAGCTTGAGAAATTGTGTGATGGGTGCCACCATCACTTTTTATTTCATACCATTTCCTCTTTCGTATTCTCTCTTCTTTTACTATGTTCAGCTTCGCTTCGAGAACTTGAATATGTAGAAGCTCACTTCTCATCTCTTGCTTTATTCGTTCAATCTTCTCCTCCATATCAAAATTATTCAATGATGAAGGTTTGGTTTATTTTACTTTTTGTAGTGTACCTAACCTCTTTCTTGTCCGACATAAGGTGAGATGTTCCCTCTTGGAAACAATTTTTAGTCTGTCCTCGATGTGATAAAAGAAAAAACGCCGTAAGGGTGTTAAAATACGGGTCTCAGCCAAAATTTATTTCATTACAAAACTGAGCATTAATTTATTAATTACAAAAATGATATGTTCTGTACCAGACATACTGGCGTCTCCCTTCGTAATTGGTTCCGGGCCTCGCGAGGAAGGATTAGACCATTTTCGTGTGTACGGTAAATTATGAATGGTTCAAGGGCATCTTGAAGATCGCCGGACCGCCACATTGCGTAGGGACCGATAACACGGAAAAAAAATAATATACGAAACAAAGCTATAATATATATAGTAGGAAGCGTATGGTATTTTTCTGCTACATACATCCCTATATAGTATGTGCTCTAAATAAATAAATAGTGCGTGCACTTCCTGAACGATTATTCACTATTATTAATAATTAACAAGAAGGCTTTTTGAATAAAAAAAAGGTCTTCTTTCCAAAATGAAAGTCAACTTAAAAACATGATCAGCAAATAATCAAATAGATTGGCGACGCTAAAATATTTTAACAATGTTAAAGATCAACTACAGCAAATATCCTCAGGAAGAAATTTCGTTTCAGGACTTGCAGCATGCACAGCTTACGGAGATATCAAAATCAGCCCACTCAGATTCCCTTTGAATCTGCAATGCATCTTGCAACTCCTCAATTTCGTTTCGTACAAGGATTCGGTTGCCACTAGTATTGCTTTCACAACATGAGTGAGTCTTACAAGAGGTAGATGTGCTCAGTTGCTTTTTCAAACAATCTATTAATCCCCTCAAAGCCCAAGGGTTTTTAGGATGTCGCTTAAGATCCTCTCGAAAGACAGACTCAGATTCTTCATGACGTCCTTGCTCCAGGAGTAAACCACCAAGAGCATGTCGTATTGGCTGCATTTTCCCCCAAGGTTCATCATACTTTAAAGAGTCTTGCAAGGAAATAGCTTTTCTGAGGAGTTCAAACGCTTTATCATATTTCTTCTCCCTATAAGCAATCTCTCCCCGAAGCATAGGTATATCTACATGAAAAATGACTGAAATGATGTTATTATGAAGTAATCTTTCATGTGCAGATGGATGAGAAGCTAGTTTCTCGAATATTGCTGCCTCTTTCTTTGCGTTTTCTACGTCTCCAAGAGCTGCATGAGCTAAACCTTTCGCAAAATGAATTGATGCAGCACGGAACAACATTAATTCTTGATCAAAAGGTAGCGGGATTTCAAGAATCGCTTTCCATTTTCCAAATCTTACAAGAATATGAACTTCTAGGGCAGAGTATGATTCCGCATATGGTGTAAGCTCAGGATGCTTTTCAAATAAATCTTCATTCAATACTTCGTTCAATCGAGTTGCATTTTCCATGCCAATACGCTCCATTCCACCAAGAATAGCGCCGTACACAAGCATATGGAAGTTATGCATGATATAACCAAAGTAGAAAGAAGTTACACCAGCTGAATCTGGATTTTGCCTGAATTGGTTCATGTCTGTATTAATTGCATCTAAATTGTAACGCACGCATGAATCATAGTCTCCAATAAGAGCATCTATATGAGTTGGCATGTGGATCAGATGACCTAAAGTGGGGTACCTTTCAAGAGAGGACAGTGGAAAAGTGTGAGAAACATCAGAAATAAATTAGATTGAAGTCATAATTAGAGGTATTACTTACTTTGTCCTCAAAGGCATACAGGCTTCGAGAGCTGCGCCTGGATCTGGTGACATTTCGCACAAGTGAATGTACAAGTGACATAACCCAGCATGTTCAGGATAATCTCGTAAGGCACTTTCTAACACAGCCCGTGCTTCATCTACGTCAGGAGAAAGTGTTCTCTGTGAGGTGAACTCATAAAGTTCCCAGGCATTCAAGACCAAAAGACTTTCAGCATATAAGTAAGCTATATCTGGATCACGACAGAAGCGTTTATAAGCCTTTCGAAGCGCATTGGCATAAGGTCGCCCAACCGTTTCCTCAGATCTATCTGCACTAATACCAGGGACTTTGGTAAGCTCTTGAATCGCATCAATGATAAGACATTCATCTTGGGAAATTTTTGTTGATGCGTCTCTGGAAACGTGTTTCATTTTTTGAATTTTATTTTTATTTTTTTTCTTATTCTTTCTACTAGTGCTTGATTTGGCCCCATTTAATCGCACCACAATTTCTTGGGAATTTTTACTGTAATAATAAGCCGATTCTTGACAAGGAAATAAGTTCGTCCTGATAGCATGATCAACGGCGCTTGGTCCTACCCCATTTTCGTTTTCATCTCTGTAGTTCGATGAGGTACTATTATAATATGCATCCCCAGTGAAATTGTAGTTCGGACAGTGACAGAGCGCCATCAATGCAGGTACTAATGCACAGTCTGGAGCATGGACTTTACATCTATCAAAGTATTTGATTGCTTCTTGATGATGATATCCAAATAAACGCCGCAAACCCAGATCAAAATAAAGGCGGGCTTCAGGACTTCGCAAGTTGGAAACTGATTTGCGAGTGTATACTCCCTCATCCATGTACATCTTTTTCTCAAACAGTGCTGCATCTTCATCAAGATTCCACTTCGTATTTTCATGGGATTTCAAGAGAGGAATGTTTGAGAAATTCAACTATGAATAAGAATTAGGGCTCCAAACTTATCATGAGATATTATAAGCACATACCTTGGGTTTAGTTGAGCACAGCTGCACCATTTTCCATGAACATCAATAAGAAGGCACTAATCACTTTTGTTTGTTTACTCAATCGAAATCGTCTAGCTCTCGTTCAAAAAAAATACCTCCTGCTCGGAAAGTACTGCTTATGTTACAATTAGAGAGAGGTGTGGAGCTGAATATAAATATTTGGAGACGCGCATGATAAAATAGCTAAATTAGATAGGAATCCGTAAATAACTCCAGAGTTCTTCTCTGAACAAAATGGCTTTCACTAAATAACAAAATATTTAGCTCTCGAGAAAACGTGGTCATCTAATTAAAATATTTTCTTATAATAATAGCTGGAGATGATAAGCAGAATTTTTTGATTAGGCCCTAAAAATTGAGAACCAACAAGAATTGATTGGAGAGTTCTGAAAATATTTTGACAATGAACAAAATCTTTATGTGACTTAATTAAAACGAATAATCTTGATTTATTTCACTAAAAGGCCTTTTTTAGTAAAATATTATTTAAAGATATTCGTTTTCTTTACCCACGTTTATCGTTTATGAGTATGGTAGAATGAGAATGTTCGGAATTGGAAATGAGAACCAATTTTGGCATAGTTAACTTTTTTGAGCACATATTAATTAGAAAGTATTCTCCAATCGTCCCATACGCAATACTTTGTATTTTTTCTACGTTAGTATTTGTTCTTAAGTAATTTTAGAGATTTGTATTTTAGTGTATTTCGATGATAAAATAGAACAGGAACAAAGTGCATTCAAAACAAAATCACGATAACAACAAAAAATCCACCATTGAAAAGAAAACAGAAATAGCGAAGCTAAAAATTAAGCTTTGTGAGAAAATCAATTTGGTATGAACAAATTATTCAAAACGCATAGATTGGACTTACGTTAGTTAGTTAGTTAGTTAGTTAGTTCTGATATGTTTTTAGTGTATGCCACGGCATTAGACTGGGCTAGGGCCCGCGGTTTCACTGACAAATTTTTATCTGATATGCGACAGTCGTTCAAGGTACTTTACCGTATAAAAACAGTGTTTCCGCAATAGGTACCATCATCGTCAAAAAATGTATTGCCACGCCTTAGAGACGCTCTTCAACATAAAAAAATTACTATCCCGCCTTAAATTAAGAATCTGCTATGTTGTTGTGTATGATGTGTTTATACTGATTTAGATGCCTTCGTGCGGTGACGGATCGCAAATATTCAGTTTTACTCTCTATTTCCGTATATTAAAATTCAAATATATAATCAATAACAATGAACGTGTGACATCGTGTCATGTGCGGTAGCACGAGCACTAGCACAACTAATAATTTTCCATAGACAGCAGGTTGAGATAAGTCGTTCATCGATAAAAAACAAAAAGCCAAAAAAAAGGTCAAAAGAAAAAGAAAATCCGAAAAAAGAAAAATAGTCCAAAAAAAAAAAAAATGTCCAAAAATCCAAAAAAACAAAAAAGATGGAGGGAGAGAAAACCATTCGTCCTGGTGAAAAACTCTCGTCGTATCCTGCTCGTATTGTAGCGTTTATTGAAATCCTATATCACGTGTATTCACATAGATCCCCTTCTATTTGATCGTGATTGTCTCTGTGTTGCTTCGATCGTTCCCTGTGATTTGTCCAGTATCCCGACCTCTGTTGTTTCGCAAGTAGTTCCTCATCTGCTGCTCCTGTTCTACCCATCGTACATGATCCTCACTCGCCATCCGCATCCACGACGCAGCCTTTTGTCTGATTCTCACTGGGTCATAATTTGATTCCGATATATGCATCAAGGATGCTTTTGTAACAGCCGTTTCCACTGATTCTCCATTTCTGAGATGATTGCATATATTTATCATTCCAACAATTGATCTTGGGCCACACTCCACTTCCTTCTGTACTCTGCAGTTTATGTTTTGCCATCTGCATTGTAACCTGGCTCTTCCAAATGCCTTTTTGATCATCTTTGGTACTGTTGTGTTCGTGTCTCCCATACCCATTGAATCCAGTAACCATCCCCTACAGGATGCCCTTTGTTTACAGATGATGGCTATGCTCCAGTGTCCTCTTGCAACATCGCCTGAAAAAATTGGTATTATATATGTACCGTTAGGTTTTTGATTGATGACTGTAATTGATCTGAAATATATTGCAATTGTTTTCCAACCATGCGAAGGTTGCCAAGATTGTAAAGCAGTGGATATCCCAGTATTTGCAATGTAGAGGTTGTTAGGTGCCTTTATTCTAATGTTACGTATCGCTCTGTCCAGAGAAAATGAAAACATCCATTGGTTGTTTACAAGGGCACTCGCGATATCTCCGATTATTCTTTTTTCTTCCGTCTGATCATTGTCTGTTGGTGTTGGTGATTTTAAATCAATTATTAAATTTGGTTTTTGATTGTACGATTTCTCATTTTTCAAAACATCATTCATCTTGATGTTATGCTGTAAATCGTCTTTTAAAAATTTGTCGGAGCTAGTCGATATGTCCCTAAAAATGTTTCGTGCATGGGTGATTCTCTGAATGCAGGAATCATTGTAATTGGTTAATTTACTGACACATTTGCTTATTGTTTTGAATACTCCTTTCTCTGTATCAGTTACTCGCTTTCGTTGAGTTCTAAACGGTGAATGTGTGGCTGTTTCCTTATTCAGCAGATGAAGATATTCCTTTATGTTTATGAGAGTTGGATCAGTTGATGTCTTATCTAAATGTAATACAAATTTATCTATTTGCCCCGATTGTGAGCAAGATATACATTTGTCTAAAACATGTATTCCTTTATTGATGAACGTCTGTTGCTGTCTGCAACGTTGACAGTGTTTCGCGGTACTAACAATGATATTCGGCCTGAAACCATTGTTCCAAGGTGATTGTACTCTCTTGCAAGTTAATCCTGTGCATTGTTTGCGCCGTTTATCATCTATCGTCGTGATCTTAGAAGTAAGGTTTGAAATTTTTTGTTTTTTCCCTCCAGGATCCAGGGCATCATCCTGTAAATGCCTTTTGTAGACTCTCCACGAATTATCTTCTATATTATGTTTGCTGCGGAAATGTTTCTCATATTTTTTACTCGCAACACCAATTATTTTATGTAGGCCCGCAATTCTAGTTTCATTGACCTCCTTAATTTCGTTCCAGCATTTCCAATAACCAGCTTTAATAGTCTTGCATCTTTCTTGATCAATATCAAAGTTGTGCAACCGCCGGCCTAAAATCTTTATTTCTGCATCCAATGATTTCGGTATGATTCCCAATGCTATCCCCGTTGCGCTGTTAATGTCGAGATCCGTAAATGTGCACCTTTCCATGATTGGGACGAAGCCAAAAATATGTCCGTAGATTGGAATATTACTGGATGATAAGTCTTGAACTGAATTGACCCCTTCCTCCTCAATCCATGTGCGTCTAGTTCGATATGTTGCATGATGCATGCCCTGATCCGCGTCCGGTATACCATGTAATAATAGTAATCTAGTTTCTATAGCGCATAAGAACGAATCCTTTGAGAAGTCACTTTGTGTCTCAATAATTCTATTTAAGAAATACTCAATTTTTTGTTCCAATAGACCTGTTATATTTGTACGAAACGACGATAAGAGAGGGTGTTCACAAAAATGTAATGCATGGAATCGGTTTCCTTTCGAGTTTATGTTATTGGTGCACCAAGGACACGGAGATAGAAACTTGATCCATTCCAACTTGGTCCTTGCGGGCTGAATATTGCCTCCATTGGCAACGTCTTTTTCTTCTGATTCTTTGATCCAACCTATCCTATATAAGTCCGATTTGTAGAGCGACCGTGTATGTGTCCTGCTAAATCCACGCAACGAATTAAATAAACTCTTCTTATTAATCAATTGAGGCCATTGAGTAGTAATGATACGCCATGGTAATCCTTGAGTTGCCCGTTTCCTTATTTCTTTGATTCGCTCATCTTGAAATGCATTGTGGAGCCATTCACTCACATGTTTATCAATCCCCATCCCATTCCATGTAAGAATGAATCTTAATTTAGAATTGGGAAGAAGTATTGTATTGAGATGTGTGTCTACTGTTTCATGAGATGATAAGCGTTGGGCCAGTCCTGCCGCTTTGTCCGCGAAGTGATTGCAACTTAACATGAATAAATTCGGTGCTAATATTGGATATCGTCTAGGTTTGCGTATATCAGTGCCGTTATCATTCAGTTGATGAGAATCAACTTTGAATATCGGGAAGGTGTGGTGATTATCCCAATAACTTTTCTTCCAATTCTTTGTGCTTGAATTGTTCTCATTATCATGTTGTTCTAGTTTGGTCCAGGTTAAACTTATTTGAGCGAACATTTTAATAAGACTATTATGTGAGCATTGATCACAATTTGGTCGAGCACGTTCAGATTCCTCAAAACATCTTTCTATTCGGCCACTGATGCTTTTTCCGATTCCAGAAATTGTCTGTCGTATATACTTCCTGTCTAATGGATGATGTTTGGGCATATCCCTTAAAGTAGTTATCGTCAGTCTGACCGAACTGCTATCCATAATGAATATTTTCGGCATGCCAATATCGAGCATTTCAAGTCCTAAGCATCCACCTATGCCTTCTCCATGACTGATGTCCGACGAGGCACATCCAATTTTTGACGGAAGTCTTAGCGATCTCGCCAATACAGGAATTGCCGTTCTATCGGTCCATAATTCTTGCTCTAATGTTTCCCCATCCCTTATATCCAAAAGGCACAGAACCGCCGCTCCCGTAGTTGAATGATGAGTCATGGCAATGTCCGTAGTCACGTTTGCCTCATGAGAACCGTCAGTTGCCATGCATAATGGACCTTTAGATTGAAGGAGCCTTTGTATGATGGATAAAGGTATCGAATCATTCAAAATTGAAACAGCCTCCAGATGTATTTGAGATTCATCGAGTAACCAAAATTCCTTATGATTTTTTCGTATCATTTCCGAGACATTGATATATTTCCATCTGTCAATATTCAAAAATTCCTGTTTTTCCCTTCCGCTGCAATCCACCGATGTCCATTCCCAGCAATTGTACATTTGTGATCTATCGTGAAATAATTGTAGCCTGGCATTCTTTATCAACCTCTTTAAAGAGTTGAATGAAATAGGTAATTCTAAAAATTCAGATGCAGGTATGTTTGGTTGGATTGTTCCTCCCGAAGAAATTGCTTTTTGAAGAAAGACATGAAGACGGCTACCGTATGCCAGATCGAGGTTTTTGTACTTTCCCGGTCCAATGGAATGGTTGGTAGTTCCAAAATATTTCATATCTCCCACGGAAGCAAATCTTTGCTGATTGTTAAGTTTGCTGAGTATGTAATTGATAATATTCTCGTCGCTATCTCTTACATGGATGCCGTATAGTGCCAATTTTCTTATGGCTTTTCCAATAAAATTAAAGTAAAAATTATCATCGGGACGATTGTGCCGTAAAGTAAAAGCCTGTAATCTAGCACGAAGAGTTTCCGAGTCTAGTAGTACTCCATTTAGACCGATTTCTAATTCTCGAGCATTAGAAATGACATCCACATCGACAAAAGATTTGAATCCGAAACCTCCTTTGCTTTTGTCGATAAATAAAGGGTGCTTTGCATCAGAAGAAGTCAGTCCATGCCTTTTTTGGACGCACGATATAAGTAAGTTGTCGCATTCCATTAAATCTGATATGCTATGTCCCATCTGGAGCGGTGCATAAGAATGCACTGTAGAACAAAGCATATTTGAGCTCTGTAATTGTGCATCTCTTTGCAGTCTCCTTAGGTTCAAGTTCGATATTCGCTCTTTAATTTTCTGAATAACTCCAAGAGATGCTTTCCTTGTATCGCCCCACAAAGTGCTGCATAGTCCCAGATGTTTGTGGGCCTTGGGACGAAACACTGATAGGAATAAATTTTTTTCTTCATCATCCATTTCGTGAAAGTTGCTGAGTTCGTATGCCTTCTTAAGTTCTTCATTTTGCAAACATATTTTAATTGGTACCAACTCAATTTTAGGGGCGTTATCCTGGAAGCTCCATGCGATAGATTCGATTTTTTTAAGTTGTAATGCCCGTTGTGCCGAAATATTAAAATAATGAATTTCTGATTTCGATCCCTTGCGACCGATTTTCGTGACAAGAGATAAATCTCCTGCTTGTTGAATATAAAAAGCGGTTGCCTGTATTACTTTAGTTTCGCTCTGAGATGAAGTGTATCGGGTATTGTCATCGCAATACCCAATTCGGTCAACAGAAACAGCTCCGTCCTTTGGATCACTAATATGCATTCTGTAAGCATCATCGCTGCATAATCTACGTCGCATTACGTTCTTTGAAGCATGTATATCGCAATTGTCTAGATCAGAAAGTATATTCAGCCATAAATCATGTTTGAATTTTATGACCAGATTCGCAATCGTAGGCGAATCTGGATTTCCCTGTTCGATGCCACATACAAACTGGGCATGCGCAATCCCTTTTGCTGTGATTATGTCTACAGTTTTGGGTTCCATTCCACTGGCTTTAAGTTCTAAAAATCCCTGTTCGGGAAAACCATTCACTCTCATAGCCGCCAACACTATTTCCACAGGTATTCGATCAAAAAATTTTTCTTCGTCCTCGTCCGTCTGGGACGAGGGAATGCCGCTTTCAATGCAATCTTCGCGTATCGCCTGTTCAATACTGACTAAATTAGAACACCCTCTCCCTTTGATATAGGCCCCAATACCTTCATGCAAGATGTTAGCTGCGAGTATTCCTCTGCTCGAGTAGGTTGTGCTGATAGCGTTAACAAAGCAATAAATATCGTGACAAAGACTAATTGGACGATATTCATTTATTCGTCCGGATTTAGGTATGGGAAATCTGGCCACGGATTTTAAACTATTAGGAACATACCGCATTATTAGAATTAGTTTGATAATATGAAGAAGGCAGTAATGCCATCTACTACCAAATCGGCCGACGACAGAAAGATGAAATCCTTCAAAACGGGCTTTGCCAGGAACAGAAGCCAAGGATTTCCAAAATAATTTATCAAATGTCTCATCATTCTGCATGTGTCCCTTAGCATTAATTAGGAAGAAAGGATAAAACAAGGTTTTATGATCCTGTTTGGGTGGAATGAAAAGTTTGGCAATATCCAATCTAAATCCAATCTAAATCCAATCTATATCCTCTCCTCGTTTTGAAGCATCCTAGCCAAAAAAAAAAAAATCCAACATCGAAGCATCTGTCAATCACTCATAAAAAAAAACCGTTCGTCCCGGAAAAAGAAAAATCCAGCATCGAAACCTCTGTCAATTATAATCATTTGTCTTTGAAAGAAAACCGTTCATTTCGGAAAAAAGAAAACCAACATCAAAGTATCTGTCAAACATTTATTCATTTGTGTACTCGATAAAAAAACCGTTCGTCCCGGATAAAAAAGAAGAAAGCCAGCATCGAAATCTCTGTCAATCATTTATCTGTCTTATTGATAATAAAACCCTTGTCCCGGAAAAAAGAAAGCCAACACCAAATCATCTGTCAAATATTTATTTGTTTAGTCGTAAAAAAAAACCGTTCGTCCCGGAAAAAAAGAAGGAATCATAAAATGTGTGTTTCAACATTGGTTACACTTGTGCCCATTTCGCATCTGCTGTTACTTGTTAAATCTCGAATTCTGGCCACCAAGAATATATTCCAAATATGTATCTATTGACGACTATTGCCGTGGATTCGTTCTTGTGTAAAAACGTAGTATAAAAGATACATACGATCTTTTATATGATGGAGTCTGTAAAAGGCATAATTTTGGAGATTTTATCCAAT
>Ga0209092_10001363_pt1 | contig 23967 bp, 18 predicted proteins | sample FraStrMetagenome_FD_187446 | JGI IMG/M metagenome (GOLD analysis project Ga0209092, IMG submission 187446) | Marine eukaryotic phytoplankton communities from Arctic Ocean - Fram Strait ARC3M Metagenome (SPAdes) (version 2) | ecosystem: Environmental > Aquatic > Marine > Oceanic | place: Fram... | reverse complement strand
TAGTTCTTTCTCCCATGTTGTAGAAATGGGTTTCGCTTAAACTGGTTCTTGTTCCAATTGTTCTAAATGTTTCATTATCAAGGTCATAGATACTCTATCTTGGTTATTAGTTTCCGCCATATATTCTTTTTGAAAGTTAGAATAATGTAAATTCATTTGTCCTAGCTTCGATGGTGGTGCCTGACTAGCTTCAGCATAAGACATTGTGGAAGTATTTGAATAACGTTCCATTTTTGCAGCGTCTTGCGGATTACCTTGGAATTTACGTTTCAAAAACTTTGCATATTCTGTGCCCATTTGCGAAGTCGCATTTAGACGGTCACCCACATGCACCTTTCCTTCTCCGAGGAATATACTGTGTAGATCTTTCAATTTGAAACGTTCTTGAGCATATACTTTGAATTCCTTTCCAAATAACCGTTGGACAGTGTCACTATCGGCTTCATCATATATTAGATGTAGTGTACCAGTCAGTCCTGCTACGCACGCATCCAGGACCGGTTTATTTCCATATGTTATAGATTCAATCCACTCATAATATGATACTGTGGCTCAATCTTTGGTATTAAATGTTGAAGTTGGATCGAGTAGTACTCCATATATGTTACGACGTTGGGTGCGATGCAAATACACATTCTGGCTGAGAAAGATTTTTTTCAATGTTGCATTATATAATTCATCCACCATTTGAGAAAAAGGCACATATGTCATATCGCTACAGTTTTGCAATTTAAATTCAATCATCATCTTATTGTTCACAGCTTCACGTGAATCCTTCGGTACTTCAATAACCGTTGCTCTGGTTTCATTTTCCCCCCTGCTTTCCCTCATCCATATCTTCCTAGCGAACACGTCGTTAACATCATCACCAATGTTGAGAGTCTCCAAGAAAGTGTTGATTTTCTCTTTAATTTGCTCCCGATTATAATAATCAGGGTGGGCGTAGTGAAGAAAGCCAATGGTATGCACTAGTGCAGCTTGTACTCTATCAATAGTCGTAAAGCTCCTATTTCTCCCCATCCATGCAAATATTTTACTTTTAAGGGATGGTAGGTCAAGATGGCCTGAGAACCTCATAGACATGTGCAATTTTCCTTTATGCTGATACATTCCCGGCATGATGTACTTATTAACTTCATTTTGCTTGAAGGCACTTTATTAATGTCATCGATCATTCACGCATTATTAGTTTCATCGGCATGGACAAGCAACATAACACTTGGTTCCGCATCTTTTCACAGTTGGTACATTTTTTTAATACAATTCCTACATTTACTGAAGGGTCTGTTAGTTCTAATCGAAGTCGTGCCGTATATGAATGCCTCACTTGTTGGTTCATAGTACTTAATAATTGTTCAATTTTTTCCACCTCAGGTGGCATAGTTACCTCAACTTTATTGAATTTCATTGGAGCAATGATATTGGACATCGCCGCTACAATCAATCCTTCCGCATCATAAATAGGGTCAGTATTTCCACTTGTAAATGTTGTACGCAAGTTATGATCATGTTTTCCTATAACTACGATTTTTTCCCTGGTTTTTCCGCTTCTTCATGTTAATATTGCCTAGTTTCTTCCTTAGTTGGACCATATTCCATGAATGCATTAAATCCCAGCAAACTTTAACCAGTACCACATACTCACCTAAGCACATATTCCAGCAACAAGGAGCAATTACAGTTGCAAATACTAACCAATGATAGTACAATGTCAGTTGAGATCATATTTTTGGAGACGATTCCGAACACTATCTTTTTCGCAAATATGAATATAACGAATTGGAATGAAACTTTAGGATGGGAACATTTTAGCAGAATATTCAACTCTAGAATAGCAACCTTCAGACGGCCAAATGTTAACTATCTTATCCCAATATTCGGTGCAAGCCACTAGTACCTGGTGATGGTGCAGAAACATAATAGGTCATTTCCTTTGGGCCGGGTATTTCTTTTTTCTTTAGGACAAGGTCAGGTGGAATCAACCATCATTCAGCACAACAGAATTGCGGAAACGTTCACCCAAGACAGAGGCAGATTTACATGGCATACAGAGCAGTGTTTTTGCCAGACAGAATGCAAGTGCGGGTCACGGACAATTCGAAGCATTTGGGAGATATGCGAAGGGTTACGGGACCAGGTAAGAAGTATCGAAGAATGCATAGTACTAAACGCAGCAATGAGGAATCGAAGAAACTGTCAATACTACAGCCCCCGAATGAGTTGAGGAACTTTTTGGCAACAATATTAAATTGCCATAAAGCAGATATGGTATCAATACAATTGCATTTCAGCAACAGAGTTTGGGGATGGCTGCGAACCAACACGAGAAGAAACGAAAAAGGAAATCCAAGCGCAACAGAAGAAAATCAGTGGACGAGGAATAATGAAATTTGGTTACACTAATATTGTATGGCTTTACGCAGTTCATAATTTTGCTACCAAATGACGTCACATGCTGGAGAAAGGGAATCCCAATTCCTCTGTGATAAAGCTTCTGCTTACTAGAAATCATTCCCTGACCCGAACGAAAGTTCGGACGGATTATTGTCGGGGTGGGACGTAAAGATGCTGTATATCTCGTGGTACGAACATGGCATAACACGGAAATAAACATAAACGTACTGATACACGTATGAATTGACAGCTGACTCATGAAGACAACAAGAATTTCTGCTGAGAGGATTGTCCTGCTCAATATAAAAATATGGAGTAGGAACTCTTAAAACACTATGCACAGCAATAACTGCTGCCAGTTTTCCAAGAGCGAAATTTCAAAAGGTATCATAGCTGACTCAGGATAATAATGTCTGCTCAATAGTCCCATAATATTTCGACTTCTATTTGAACATCAGATATGGGTATGTTAAGAACAACATTGCTTGCAACAACTGTGGTTGGTGTTGTAGCAGTCAATGCGAAATTGCAAAAGAAGAAACGCGATGGCAGATTAACATCTATCTCTGCATTAATAACTCATACTGTACCCACTATGATAAAAATGAAAAGAACCCTAAAGGCAAACGGTGTAAATGCCTATAGAAAGAAGATTTTTTCTCCTTCCTTTAAATTGTCTGATCATTGGAAGTGTCGTGAAACCGATGTGTTGCTTTCCATTCCTGCTAAGGCCGGATCCACTTGGTGCAATCACATGTGCCATCAGTTAAGAGTAGGTGGAGACCCCAATACGAATTATAATCAAGATCTTTTGGATGTAATCCCTTGGGTGGATCAAAATATTGAAAGTGTGTGCCATAAAGATGATCCGATACCTGCTGATCCAGCCGCTGGTCCAGGTGCTTATGATATGAATGCAGACCATGCTGGGACTGATATTCGTTGTTTTAAGACTCATCTGCCTTGGTCAAAGGTAAAAGATCTAAATTGCAGAAAAATATACATATTCCGTTCCACAGTTGATCAACTTTACTCGTTCGCTCGTTTCCGCAATAACATATTTGGTTTAAGTGATGATCCACAAGGTATTATTAATCTGCAAATTATGAAAGGATTTATCGAAGAACAGTTGATCAATCTTTGTGAATTTTGGGAGCATAGAAATGATGAAAAAGTTGGTTTCTTTTTTTATGATCATCTGAAAGAAGATCATGTTGGTTCCGTGGAACGACTTGCCATAAAAATGGGCATCACTCCTACGAAAGAATTAGTTGACACCGTTGTGAAACAAAGCACTGTAGCCTTTATGTCCGCGGATGAACATCATTTAAGATTTGACGGATTTAGGCAATTGGCACGTATTAAAGGATGTCAAATAGAGATTTCAAGGTTTCCTAAAGTCAGCGGTCAATCACCTCCTGGTGAGTGGAAGAGTATCAAAGTAGTACAAAATGGTGGTATGAGTAGTAAAACTTCCACCAAGAAGAGCAAGCCACCAGGGAAAGAGGATGTAGAGCGTTGTTTTCAAATCGCTTGGGATAAGATTGTACTTCCACGCACTGGCTTTACTAATTACTTGTCAATGCAAGATGCATGGAAAACTGAGCTTTTACAATAGTTCATTATACAGTAATATCTAAATCCAGACTGCAATTTCTGACCAATGTTGTAAATGCATCTAGATCTTTCTAATCTGCACTAAAAGAATCAAATTTTGTTCAGAGCAAAAATTATTGTATTAGCTTTTTAAAAGCGCCCCGTAAGGATAGAGTGACTATGCAATTATATCTTTCACTGAGAAGAAGAAGGTCTATAATCCACAAATGCAGTCGCCTTTTCACATACTCATCCTTATCATCGTAAAACAAATGTATTTTGTGTCACGGTCACATGAATGACATTTTTTTAATTATCACGTGTATTTGCGTACTTTCCTGTTTAGCGTATCCTACTCCGTTATGTATGACGTATATAAGCTCATGTTAGATACGGTTGAAATCCTAAACCAATTTGTCATTTCAGGCTTTGAGCTGCAAATTCGTTGGGATCCAAGATGCTCTCGTCTGTGGGACTCGTTCGAAACAGTGCTTTCCGAAGTACAACTTCACAGCTACAGGTAATTGCGTTCACTTCTTTTCTTGCAATTTTGTTATTGTCTTGATCAATCTAGAATCCGCTTTCGTACTTTAGGTGCTCCATATATTTTTTATTACGACAAGATGGAACCTGAGCAACCAACCAATGATTTAATACATCCTCTGTGTTTTCTTTGATTACCCCTATTGATGTCCTGCTAACCCCCTTATTCTTCTCATTGCCAAAATGGACTTTGTTCACTCCACGATCAATTACATGCACTGAAATTAACATGTTCAAATCGCAACGAAACCAAACCATATGCATCAATGATAGTCCGTACGATTTCAATCCTCGGAAATAGCCACCAAATCAAGTGGAGGTGGTGCTGGATTTTTTCAGAGACTCACATCCTTTATCATTGGTGCTGGCGTAACTGCCCTAGGGACTCAATATTACATCCATACTGAAATTGTAGAAGGAAATAAGGTCATGTTGGAAAAACAAAAAGCAATCGAAAAGCGATTGTCTGTTTTGGAAAAAAAATAAGAGCTGATTTTGATACAGCAAATGAAAATATGGTTCATTTGTTGGAAACGATGCTACTTCAAAGATATTCAATGTGTATTTGAATCTCAAAAGTGTGATCATTCAATATATTAGTTTTGGAGTAAATGATGAAAATTGGAAATATTATTTGAAAATATGCCAGCCGTTATCATCTATATCATCTATATCATCTATATCATCTATATCATCTTGACAGAATGCGTAAAGCATTTCATAGTTATTAAAATTCGAAAGAATGTTCTAAGTTTCCATACTTTTTTCACAACAAAAATTACAATTCGTAATGTAGAACGTTTCAAATTAGAAGCGTCATTCTTCAATGAGACTATGATTGTCCGAAACAATTGAAGAGTTCTTTCGGATGCACATATTGAATCAACCAACAGTCAATTTTGTGTGTGCGCTGTTTGTGTTGAAATATGCTTTTCATAAATGTTTTCTTCATAGATTACTTTCATCACAAAGTTTTGACAAACTGTAAAAATGTAGCTAAAGTTGATACAAAGTTCTTATGGAATAGTTTCATTACTATATTTAAAAACATTCGAAAGTTAAAGAAAACTTCTGATGTATTACCTATTGCAATGTCGAAAACTTAACACTTGACATCATTCATTCTCAGTTCTCTTTATTGCCCAATATAACATTTCAAATTTCCATACGTATCATTTTTGCATCATTTTTTATCTTGTATTCCTAAAAAAATCAGTAGTCTTGAAATAATGTCATCCGAATGTCCTTCTTTTTCAGCTTTAGTCGTTTTATCATTGGTACTTGACGACATTTGTTTGCCGAAAGACTTTGTTTTTTCCATTTCCAAATGAAGTTCAAACTCGTCTTCCAACTCTTTCACATCTAAAATGGCAACTGATGATGGATTAGGAATATTGGAAGATGAAGATACTTTCGGTCGAGAACGCCGATGTTTTGCTGTTGCACTCATATGAGCCTGATAATTATTTCAAAAATGTTGATAATTGTTAATTTGATTGCATATACCAATATCGACATTTTCATACTCAAAATGATACGTGTCATAGCACTTTCTTACCACTACACTACCTCGTGATGATTTCTTTGCCTCAAAAAATGCAAGATCAAGTTGAGCTTTATCATGTTCTAACTCTGGATTGCCATCATCAATGTTAAAGCCTATCTTCTTCAATTCATGTCTTCGTGTTTTACGATGTCGTGCAGTTGCAGAAGATAGATGCGAAGAAAAAGAGTGTGTCACTCTTTTCTCGGAAGTTTGATTAGAAAGTGGTGATGAATTTTCTGAATCAACGGAAAAGGGCTGAGTTGATTTTGTAATCGTCTTCGTTCGACGTAGACGATACATTTGGTTGTGGATTGGTGTTGTCTCTGGAGTAGTCACTTCATCTTTATCTGATACTGAATTGGGTGCATTTGTTGATGAAAATACCAGTGATTGGTTTCGTTGAAGTAATCTTTGAGTTGATGATTTGTATAGTCTCTGAGCACTTCTCATAATGATATATCTAGGCCAAGAAGAAATTACGGCCATTTTCTTGCAGTTGTCACAATTTTTGTTCCCAAAAAGTAGTATCTTCACGTACAGTTTCAGTATTTCAATGATTTGTTATTAACAATCTACGCTAACATCATGCATAATTTTCATCTGCATCGATATTAATTTCATTACTTTTCAACATCACATTGGAAAACCAATATAAAACCCTCTCGATTCTTTTCCTTGTTTATACCTTATTTCATCCACAAATTATTCAAACATCCTTCTTTTCACTCAATAAAAACCCAAAACGTGCCGTTTAATAAAAAGCTCATCTCATCCTAGTGTAATTAACGAATTGATACGACCTTATGTAGAATTTTTGTTTCTTAAACTATTTATTGCTCGGTCAATCATTTATTTCTAGCTGAATTAATCAAAGAGATTTCGAACGCTTATATTCGAGTCATGAAAACAAGTTCGTTCCCTAAAACGTTGGAGATAAAGGATCCCAGGGTGTACTCTATTTTTAAAGTTGTTGGTAAGTCATTTTGAGAATCTGTAGCCTTCCCAATTGACATTTTTCGAAATCCAAACTGTTCATAAAATCTCATTGTTGAAACTAATGTCAATAGGCATAGAATGTCACTCCTTTCCTTCTTAACATTCTTTTCGTCAAATTGATGTAACAATTCTGTAATGATGGATGATCCGATTCCATTTTTTCGATAAGGTTTAAGGACATACACAGACGCAAGTTCAAAGTAGTTGTTGCTTTGCACGTTTGATCCTAGTTTCTTTTGGGAAGCTGATGATTCTAATGGTCTTATTTGACCAAAACCAAGAACAGAATCAGCAGAAGAAGGATCTTTCTCAACTTTTTCTTCATCGTATGCTACTACAAATTTCTTCGGATCAAGAAACAGAGGGTTCATTTTTTCTTGTAGAAGTAGTTTTTGGGCAAGTTGGATGTCTGTCAGTGAAGCTGGAGTTCGAAACTGAATACTGAATCCACAATTGGTTGTTTTATCAAAAGACCTAGCACCTCTATTCATTCTCTCTGCTATATGTTTTTTATATGGTGATTGATATTTGTCAACAGATGCTTGCGTCATGTGAAAAGAGATTGATGTCACGAAATACATCGCAATCATCGCAATTCTATTAAAAAATAAACTCATTCTCTGCAACAAATGAATCTCTCTAGCATGTATCTACCTTTAGCTAGAACGTCTTTCTTGTACGATGTATCTTTGAAATCCGGGGTTTATGATCTTCAACGCAATATATCTTAGATAAATACGTAAAATAATTGTGTTAAAAAAATAAGAAAAAATGCTTGTGTAAAATAACGATTTCCAGGAGAAATAATAATTCGTAACTCAACTATGTTATGGATATTTATGCCCCCCCTCTTCCTCTATGTCTATATGTCGCCTATTTGAAAGCAACAATTTACTCTATAAAATACAAAAAGAGCAACAAACATCCCAACAACTTGACTTTGCACCTATTGCTCAGCCGTTGTTAACTGCCTTTTTTTCTACAAATTAGTTTTATTTCGAGGGATACCTTTCCGTTCGGTTTTTCATCATCCAAAAATCTTAAATGATCACATTTGTTCGAGTAAGGATGCAGTCATGGTAAATGTGTCCCTTACCAAGTTATTATGAGCCACAATAACAGGGACACGTGGATGCGTGTTTAAATCATAAGATTGAGCCTTCATAGTCAGTTGCTCTACATCCCGAAGAATAGAGTACACATGGTCCTTCAAAGCTTGCAAAGTGTATTGGAAGTAATTGTTATGGAATTGTTGCTTAGTGCCTGCATCATTCATTTTACAAGCAACATAAAACTGCTCGGCCTGCCCTGGATCATTGTCTTGCAAAATTTTGTAGAGAAAAATATCCCACACATTGGGAGCAATCTCACCACTTTCTGTTTGGAATAACAAATCTTTGTACTCATATCCAAGAGCTTTAATTTCGTCCTCAAGATGAACAGCCTTACAAAAAATGGTTTTACAATCATCGTAAAGGAATCCATATTTGGCAAAGAGAGGTGTGGGGTTGGTTGGATCCCCCAAAGAGATGGTAAGGGGCGACCCAGCTTGGACGTCTCTTGTGGTTGTAACAACACAGCTTCCATCGCCATCAAAGGTAATCTCACAGTTGGGGTCAGTACTGTGATTAAGCTTTCATAATTTAAAGTGCAATAATATTGATTTATTAATGAACAATTTGCCCAATAAGCAAAGAGAAGGAGACACAGTCAATAAGATTTTTTAGAGTATTCAATTCACTTACCATATCTGCTACAGGAGCTATCAACTTTTGTCTGCTAGGTTGCCAAACTTCGTGAAATCTTGTCAGTGCCACATTGTACGCCCATTTGACAATTTTGTCATCGTTCAAAGTGTTTTCGTTAAGAGGAACATAACCTTTACGAAGGGCATTTACGAACCGAGAGTAAGTATTTCGCTCATTTACAGTAAGCATTTTGGCGTAAGGTGGAAGACACTCGAAACAAGCGTCTGAAATGATTTAGTACAGCAAGGAATAAAAATATTGAAGTTATTTGAGAGTAAACATAAAAAAAATTACCAAAGGATATTAGCACGGAAAATATAATCCATAGTAAAATAATAAAAGAAAGAAAGTACTGACCTGTCATAGCGACACCATTGAAAAACATTCTTGGCATAGAGTTCAACCAAGGAAAGAAAGGACTATCCTGCCCTTTGTCATATTCTGCCAAAATTTTCACCATCAATCTAAAAAGAGGCAAACGTTGGGCGGTTCCTTTATCCATAGCAACTAATGCATTTTCTGCAGCCTCAAGAGTTCCTCCGAATTCTTGGGCAACTGCGTTAGAAGATAAAACCATATTAGGAGGTACAAACACGACAGAAGAACCGGAAGGGAGAGGTGACTGCGTCATGACTTGATAGTCTGTTCCATCGTTTGTGAAAAGCTCCACACCTGGAATTTTTTGAACACCATATTGCATTGCCCATTGATCCATTGTAAAAACATCACGCTGTGCGTTTTCATCCGCAATATTAATAAGCCCGGAACCTCCCATCATATTATTTCCGTAGGTCGAAACAGAGAGCTTAGTGTCGGAAATTTTAGCATCTCTGTTAAGGACTTTTCTGGTGGATAGAGGAGCCGTAAAGGCCGTCACTGTAGACGTGAAGACGCTTGCGGTGAAAATTAAAGAACTGAGCTTCATGGTGCTGAATCAAAAGCGAGAAAATGTTTTGTAGAGAATGGGATAATATTGATGAATGAAAATGGAATGATTTCTTCTTCGTACGTGATTGATGTGACGTCAAATTCTATGGAGGAAGTCAAACACGTACTCAAAAAATATCAGAATGAAGCTACGTTTCTTTTGTCTATACGTAGTCTCTCTCTCCATGGGGAAACTTGTGATGCATGCCAACTGCTGGTCTTATTGAATGAAAGCAAAAAACTCGTTCTTTTGTTGATGCAACAAAAGCACACTCTATTTAACTGAACCAGCAAGTATCAATTCATTACATTATTTACATTATATTATTTTGTTTTTGTTTCTCTAGGGAAACTTTTTTCTATTCTTATCCTAAATTTATTATTGAATGTTTCATGGAAAAAGAGGAAGCTATCGAAGTAGTGTTAATATGAATATACTAGCTTCCACATGGAGGGAGATAGTGTTTCTCTCTCATATCAATCACTTCATAGATATTTATTAAATCAATGTACAAAAAATCAATTGAAAACTCATGAAAAGGTCTAAAGCAAGCAAACAATTCCTCTAGCGTTTGTAATATCTGCTCTGAAAAGATTCCTACAAGTTTTATACATTCCAGATTCTTTATATGTTTGATTAGATCATTTTCAGTTATAATGCTAAGAACCACGAAAGAACATCCGTCTTGGTATTGAAAACTAGTTGCAGAGAAACTCCACTTTAAATTTGTTTAAAAGACCCAAAAAGCAATATTGCTTTCTAGACAGGCTTTTGATGATGACCATTCCAAATTTTTACTCGTTTATAGTGAAAATGAAAAGCTGTTTTTGTTTCTTTCTAGTATAGAAGAACACGAAAATAAGATTACATTATTAAAGATTTTACTACTTTTGACCGTTTTCGGTCTGTTCTTGATCATCATGTTTTATTCTCTCAGCATCATTGAAAGCAGCAATCTTTTGTAGGGACATCTTCAATCTTGTTCTACTATATATTCCAACTGGGATTGAAAGTGGTAGTAAGATAACAATGACCATGACGAAATAAATCCCACTTACTGCTATAGCACTGAAGCCATCATTATCTTGCTCTAAATCAGCGAAGCTGCAAGCTAAATCCCCACCAAAATCTTCCCAAGAAACAGCTACGCCTAATATTGATGAGTTAATTAATAATTCCCCAATTTTTATCGCCACGAAGTCAGACAGCACAAAACAACCGAATAGCTTTTTCTTCACCCTTGCCGAAGATCCTAAATAAAGAAAAAAAGCGGCGAATAAGGTATTGATAATGACACGGGCAAGGTCAGATAAAATCGAAGGTGTGCCGCTTCTTTCAATCTGATATGATATACTTCCTGGTGCAACACCCAACGTAGCAATGGCAAGACCGGCCCATGTTGCCCACCATTGCCAATAAAATTTCCAAATCGGTTTTGACATTTGCTTTTTGAGCAACTCAGTTGAAGAAAATACAAGACCGCCGATAATACATGCTAATAAACTGTATATTTCGAGAAGACCAAAAGTAAAAGTGAGAACTTCTGAGTTAGTATCAGTGAAGACTGAAATAAGAATCCCGGTAAAAACTCCGTTGACTACCCAGGCATAGGAAGTCCTCAAACACTCGTTGGTAAAGTCATAAGCTATTCCATCCGAATCTTCTCTATAAAATGTTCCACTCTTTTGTGTACAGCAACCTAAACATGTTTGGCGATCGATTTCGTTTTCTTCATCGACTCTATCACTTTCCCTTTCATCATTCACGTTCATGAATACCTTTCTGGTTGGAGTCCATGGTGCCTTTAAGAGTAAAGAATTTAGTTTCCAGAAAGCTGATTTTACGTGTTCGAAAACAAAAACAAATACCAGCAATGTCACCACGAGAAATATTGAAACGAATATAAAATATGATGCCACGATATACCATTCAAGATCTTCTTCATGCTGAGCATCTCCCTGTAAATAGTCTCGAAGCAGTCGGACGGGGTCTAGTTTTTTGTCTACAAGATTTGTCGACATCATGGCTACAAAAATAGCTGTCAGTTCTTTAAAGGCCCAAGCCAAAATATGTTTGAAAATGAAAGCAATTGTAGGGTTGTATCGATTGATTGTAGTTGATGTCTTCAAAGCGACATGGATGTACAGGATAGAAACTACGATGCAAAATACAGACTGTCTCCATACACTAGTCCAAGTGTGTCCGGGTTTATCCATGCAAGCAAGAGAAGGAGAGAGAATTTGTGCTATGTATGAATTGAATGCTTTTGCAACGTATATAGAACCACAGTCATGAAACGCGATAAGGCTTTCTGATAAAAACAGGTCAAATGTCATTGACGACAGCATATTTTGTGTCATAGCTTCAGTTCGCAGGCGAGCGAAACATAGAATTCGTATAGCTGAACAGGAATCACGTTTCCTCTCTTTTCCAAGCGGTCAATTTTTAAGACAGTGAGAAGGAAAGACTCTTCAAAAAAATTGATGAAACTAAGTCAGGCTAAATTAATCAAAAAATTCCAAACCATACTTAAAGAAAGTTACATTTTGTGAATTTTGTTACCATCTCAAAAAAATGCTCGAATGAAAAAAGGCTTTTTCAAAAAGGTAATTCATAAACACAACTGACTCATATATAACGTTCAGAAAACTAAATTAACTATACACATGATGCATGTATGCCTGACATTTCAACTTTGGTTTCCATAAAATTAATTAGATAATCTTGAAAGTTGAAGCGATAGTAGTGTAGCGAAAACCAGTGCTACCGTACTGGATCATTTCTTGCCATTTATATGATCACATGAAAAGACAAAACTTAAACACAAACAGTGTGGTCCCTATTAAACAAGCTTGTTGAATCTTATCTATGATATGATCAAACTGTCTCAATGTAAGATTTGTAAAAGTTTGCGAGGTGAAATCCATATTCATTTTGCGAAAGAATGCCAAATTTAAATCGCAATGAAGATGGAGATAAATTCTTGTCGTGGGTTTTCCCATTTTGTTTTGTCACATCCTTGATAAGCTCTGATCCTAACACTAATTCATCTTTCTTATTGCAAATCAAATTCCGCTAAGCTATTCAAAATAATGCCATCTAGAAATTGTTCAGTCACTTCGAGCCTTTACGGGGCTACTTTAATCGTAGCATTTTCCCAGTCAATCGCAGTGATTATTGCAAAGTCTCTCAATTCTGCTTTGTCGAAAACACTCACTCACGGCCTCGCTTGTGTAGAGCTCCCTGGAAATGCATCTTTAAGAAGTTTGGGCACACAACTTCTCCTAACTTCATTTTTATCATTCCTTACCATCATAATATGGGTCGGCGCTGTTGGAATATCTGATGAGAATAGACAGAAGAAAGTGAGTTTTACATCCGCGTACGATTTAAAACAAGAATGAGTGTTGTATATGATATATATCGTATACATATATATATATATATATATATATGAAAGATATATTATCGTGTATAATTTAAATGTGTTAGTTTCGAATGAGAACGTAACGTTCTCATTCTTTATAGATAAACGATATTGTAATCAAGCTCAGTTGCTCCATTACAAACAATCATCAGATTAGTTTATTGCTAACGAGGTGTATATTCAACATTATCTATAAAGAAAGTGCTTGTTTTTATTATATCAACAATCAATCAATGGCCAACGGAAATCTACAAGACATTAAAGATTTGATCAATTTATTACAGAGCACCATCGAAGAAGCTACTAATCAGTTAGAGGACCTGAGAGAAGCGGTACGGTTAGAGGAAATCAACCAAGCAGCACCCAGGTTTCGTATCGGTGATAGAGTGAAGATTCTAACACCAGTGATCTTTGGTGGATCTTCAGGCGGCATACGAGAGAACGTCATTGGTAATATTGTTGTCATTACCGATTACTACGTTACAGTTAGGGTAAGAAGGACCCAGATAACCGACAGCGGACAAGCGGTTTATCAAGATATCAGAAAAACGAAAGTTAATATCGAGCTGACCGACGAGGATCCCGAGATAGTATGAGTGAAAATACTACTGTTGGAGAAAATAACGCCGCTGCACCTGCACCAGCACCAACACCTTCCAACGTTCGTTCAGATGGCGGTAATTCCGAATCTACGGGCAATGGAAATAGGCAACCAAATAGGCGGAACCAGCAGAACCGCAGATACCAAGGGAGTAGAGCAACCGCGGTTGTATTTAAGGGCGAGACCACAGAGTTACATGGTCATGTGTTTCAGTTGTATGAGGAGTCAAATGATCACACACAGTTTAATCGTACCCTAGAGGCAGTTGATAGATACTGCAATAAGACTTTCACGGATGTCGATATGAGAGCAGTTTTTAAAGAGCTCAAGCAACCAGAAGCTAAGAAGCCAGAGAAACCAGATATAAATGATCCCGACGTCGATGAGGTAGATGTCGACGCATACAAGGAAGAGTTAAAAGAGTATGTAAAAGAAAAGAAGAAACTGAAACTGGCATTAAGGGCTTTATATGCCACAATCTGGGGACAGTGTTCCAGGAATTTGATTTTTCGTATTGAAGCTCTTAAAGATCATGATATCTGGGAAAAGGAGGGCAATTGCAGCAAATTGTTGGAAACTATTCGCCAAATCGTCGCAAAGTTTGAGCATAAGCAATCACCATTTTTGGTTGTGCAAAAGCAATTACGATCATTTTTCCTTTTAAAGCAGCGAGAAGGCCAGAGCATCCATGAGTACCGTGAGATTTTTCAAAATAATGTGAGCAACATAGAGAGGTATGGTGTAGAGTTAGGTGGTCATGATGCTTTGGTTACAGATTTGATCAAAGCAGACACGAGTCTTGAGGATGAAGATGATGTAAAGGATGAAATTGCAGAAATGACCAAAGAAACTTTTGATGCTTACGTCGATCAGTCCAAGCAAAAGTTTATTGCAACATGTTTCCTCCTAGGCGGACGTGACGACGTATATGGTCAACTGGTCAATGATCTAGAAAATGGGTACTTGCGTGGGCATGATGATTTTCCAAATGATGTAGTGTCAGCATATGACATGATGGCCAATTATAAGGCCCCGAAAAATGTTAGGAATCCAAACTCCAGAAATCCCCGTCAGCCTTTGCGACAAGGACTTACTTTTGCTCAAGCAGCGCAATCCAACACCATTGCCGGTACAGACGGTATGTTGTTCTCACACGTACGGTGTTTTAGGTGCAATAAGAAAGGACACTATGCCAATTTGTGTCCCTCTGCAAATGTTTCTTTGCTGCAAGATGGACATACCAACAGTACTCATCATGATCCTCCACGTTTGCGCTTCGGATTTTTTCAATGTAGCTACACGATGATGCAGTCGCCTCGTTACGAAGGTCTCAACCCTAATTGGGTGTTGCTTGATTCGCAGTCAAACTGTGACATCTTTTGCAACAGTGAGCTTCTGACGAACTTGCGGCATGAACCAGGTGAAGGTTTGACCATTCATACCAATGGTGGTAGTTTGAAAACTAATATGGTCGGCGATGTTGAAAATTATGGTCAGGTATGGTACAGTAGTGATTCCCTTGCGAATATTTTATCGGTAGCAAATGTGAGGAAGAAGTTTAGGATTCAATTCATCACCGGTCCCGATGATAGTGCTCCCACCATCGAAGTTTATCGCAAAGATGGTAGTGTTATGCGTTTTGTTGAGCACGATATCGGCCTGTATGTCCATGATGTTGGAAAAATTAATGATAGCGATGTTAAATCTAAATCATTAGTTAATCCTTATTCGTTTATCACTACAGTAGTTGATCGCAAAAATGAATTCACTAAGCGCCAAATAAAAAATGCTGATACAGCCAAAGAGCTGTATACAAAATTACAACGTCCTTCACGAGACCAATTTTTAAAACTACTCAATCACAATTTGATTCGAGATTGCCCGATTACGTCAGAGGATGCTAATCGTGCGGAATATATCTACGGTGCGGATGTTGGTTCTTTAAAGGGTAAAACGACGCGTACTAAACCGTCCGCCATTCCATCAAAAGATTTAATTCCAATTCCACAATCTATTCTAGATTGGCACAAAAATGTCACTCTTTGCGTAGACATATTTTTTATTCACGGAATACCTTTTTTGCACACAATTTCAAGAGATATAAAATTGCGAACAGTTGAAGAACTTTCAAACAGACGCTATATGACTATTTTATCCTCCATCCAAACAGCTTTCGAATTATATTTTGCACGAGGATTAAATATAGCTCATTTGCGAGGAGATGGAGAATTCGAATGCATTCGAAATTCAATTCGTCCCACACTACTACATATTGCTTCAAAAGGTCAACATGTACCGGAAGTTGAGAGATCAATTCGTACAATAAAAGAACGAATTCGATCAACTATGCATGGATTGCCATACCAATTGTATCCAAAACAAATGTTAGTATATCTTGTCTTATATTGCATAAAAATTTTAAACATGTTCCCAGCAAATGATGGCGTGAGCAAAACGTTGAGTCCTCTCACCATTATGACAGGTACTCCTGCTCCATCGTATAACGATTTCCCTCTTGAATATGGACAGTACGTTCAATGTCATGACGATTCTCCCGCTTCATCAAATACAACTCAATCTCGCACTACCGGAGCTATTGCTGTATGTCCTTCCAATGATAATTCTGGTTGGTATTTTTACTCATTAAATTCAGGAAAAATCATTTCTCGATCAAATTATACAACGCTTCCTTTGCCAGCAGATGCATTAGAACGGGTACATCAGCTCGCAAAAGCAGAATCACAAAATCCCATCCCAAATAAACCTCTTTTTGAATATAGTCCTGGCGTTCCCATTAGTGATGACGATGATGATCTTATTGATAATCCTTCCTTCGAAGGAGCGAATGATGTGAATGATGAAACACAGAGTGATGTGAATGATGATACTCCTAAATCAAATGTTAATACTAATAATTATTATGATATTCTTAACGAATTAAGTGATAATGACATAGATGATGATGAAGAAAACGAAAACAGCAGCAACAATCTTGCAAATGAGCAAGAAGATAATGAAAACGAAATGCAAAATGAAACCGAAGATGAATCCGCAAATCATGACACATCAGAAGGCGAAGCAACTAATATCGAGTCAGACCATCATAGTACCGTAGAAAATCAAAGGAACGAGCTTGAACTCGATGTTAATGAAAATCAAAGGAGCGAGCTTGAACTTGATGTTAATGAAAACCAAAGGAGCGAGCTGGAACTCGACACCAATACAGACGATACTTTAGAGCTCACGCCAGAAATTAATTATAATGATACCTCTGAAGACAATAGCGAAGCAAATGCAATCACAGCAGAGAATGATCAATCACAAGTAGATGATGAGGAGCAAAGGAGCGAACGCGTTCGCTCTCAACGTAAATACAATCTCAGATCAAAAATCAAGCAATCACGTGACAGACAATTTGATCAAGAACATTATAATTATTTAACGGTAAATGGTAAACAAGAGAAGAATGAAAAGGACTATCTTACGTCCATATGTGGGCTGTTGGACAAGGCTGAGAAAGGAAAGTACTATGATAAAAGTCGTCTACACAAAAATGTCGTTGGTATTTGTATGCTGCAACTCAACAAAGTGTGTTTGACCCAGATGCATGCAAGTAAAGGAATAAAGTTATTAGGTGATAGTGCCATCGAAGCTCTCGCTACTGAATATGATCAATTAGACGATCTCGTTGTGTTCACAGGTCAAGATGCAAACAATTTAACAAATGAACAGAAGAAAGCGGCTTTAGACGTTATAGATCTGATAAAACTAAAACGTTGTGGAAAAATAAAGGGCCGCACAGTGGTGGACGGCAGAAAACAAAGAGATTATTTCGACAAAGCAGATACCACATCGCCTGCGATGACTCTAGAATCGTTTATTGCAACCCTAGTAATTGATGCGATGGAAGACAGAGATGTGGCGTGCGCCGACGTCGCAGGAGCTTTCTTGAAGGCTGATATGCCGGATTTCGTAATCTTGAGAATACATGGATCGTCGTTAATGGCACTCCTCAGAGCCAACAAGAGAAGATACGAAAAGTTTGTAGTCATTGAAAATGGAAAGAGAGTTCTCTATGTAAGATTACTTAAGGCTATGTATGGCACACTAAAAGCAGCATTGCTATGGTATGAACTCCTCGCAAATACATTAGTCAGAGAAGGCTTCAAGATAAACGCATACGATCCTTGCATTGCAAATAAAATTGTAAACGGCAAACAGTTCACCATCTGTTGGTATGTGGATGATTTAAAGCTGTCACACACGGACCCATCAGAGGTGTCGAAGATGTTAGACATACTTGAAGGACATTTTGGAAAGATGAATATCACGCGTGGCCCTTCGCACACATATTTAGGCATAGATTTTACCATTAAGGATAAAAAGGTACACTTGCACATGAGAAACTATTTGAATGAATGCATCAAGGCATTTGGTGAGGTAATAAATTCTGCTGCATGTTCACCGGGTAACAAAAATCTGTATTATGTGAACGAGGAGTCAACTGAGTTGTGCGAGCATAAAAAGCAAATATTCCATCATATCGTGGCAAAGATGTTGCACATTTGCAAGCGTGTTCGGCTTGACCTGCAGGTAACAATTGGCTTTTTATGTACTCGAGTGCGAGCACCAACACAACAGGACTGGTTAAAGTTAAAGAGATTACTACAGTATGTGTATGGTACATTGGACATGCAAAGGGTAGTGTCGTTGAAAAATTTCTCTACTATGAACATTTATGTCGATGCAGCACATGCGGTGCATCAGGATCGGAAGAGTCAGACTGGAGGATGCATACAGATGGGAACAGGTGTTATCCATAGTAGATCATCGAAACAGAGTATCAATACAAAATCTTCCACAGAGAGCGAGTTGGTTGGCGCAAGCGACTATTTACCATACGCAGTATGGATGTTGTATTTCTTTCAAGAACAAGGTTATGAAATCAACAAAAAGAACTTTAAGCAGGACAATCAAAGCACTATTAAAATCCTTGTGAATGGAAAGAAGTCATGTGGCAAACATTCTCGTCATGTTGAGGCCAGGTACTTCTGGACATCAAATAGACTTGATCTTCATCACATTGATGTCGAATACTGCCCCACATCAATTATGCTGGCAGATTTCTTTACCAAACCTCTTCAGGGATCTCTTTTTCGTGACATGTGTAATGTTGCGCAGGGATTATGTGATTATGATATGTTAGTAAAGAAATATGACAAAGGTCATGTTCCGGACGAATTGGATGACCCGAATGACCCTAAAGGGCTCGAAGTGTCAGTAAGTAAAAATAAAATTATTGAACACGTGGATAAAACCGATAAACACGTGGACAAACCCGAAGAACACGTGGATAAACAAAGAGGATGGAACTTACGTTACGTAGATGAGAAAGATCAGAATAACTTGTCGATATTACGTAATGGTGTAAATCGAAAGGAGCGTGTTGGAATATCTGATGAGAATAGACAGAAGAAAGTGAGTTTTACATCCGCGTACGATTTAAAACAAGAATGAGTGTTGTATATGATATATATCGTATACATATATATATATATATATATATATGAAAGATATATTATCGTGTATAATTTAAATGTGTTAGTTTCGAATGAGAACGTAACGTTCTCATTCTTTATAGATAAACGATATTGTAATCAAGCTCAGTTGCTCCATTACAAACAATCATCAGATTAGTTTATTGCTAACGAGGTGTATATTCAACAGGCGCTTCTGCAAATAAGCCGAACCATACATCCTCCAACTTAAAATTCATGTTTGGTGAAATTCTTGGCTGGTCTCTTAAAGAACTAGTCGTCATTCTTTATGTGTTCATATCCATAACATTTCCAGCTGTTGTATTTGATGACGAGAGGCGCTTGGGGGATCATTTACAAGGAGACGGGTCATACAGTCGAGAAGAAGCCTGGAGTCTCACTGCAGCCTACGCTATAACGACATGTATAATGACAGTCTTGGTGACTCTTATATTTTATGGTCCAGTTCTAAATATCATTAAGGGTATCTTTTGGAGAAATGTCATTTGTCTGTACAGAATCAAAGTATTCTTTCGAGGAAAAAAGGATGATAGCAAAAACAACACAGAATCAGGCAGGAATGAGGAAATAGAAGAAGAGTCTCAGGAAGCAGTTGATTCTAATAGTCCTTTTGATCGTGAAGTATCAGACGATTTAGCATTTGAATTTGCTATTGAATGTTTGCGCACACCCTACGCATTTGCTGCAAATGGAACGTTTTCTGGGATCATTACCTCAGCTTTTACTGATCATTACGGGTTGAAAGAAGAAGTGGTAATATCCTCATACGGTATTCTAGAAGTGTATGCAATTTTGATAGCTGCTGTAGGTGCTTTACGCATTAGTAGAAGTGATACAAAACGTGATGAAGGAGAAAAACAACACCCACTCATTTCGTTTCTAATAGAATGGTTTGCAACATGGTCTGGTTTTGCGATCGCATCATTGGGAACAAGTCCAGGTGGGATTTCAGCACTTGTTGAAAATATGGAAACATTTCCAAATTGGTCAATTGAACTTATCCGAGCATGCGTTAGTGCACTTTTTGCATTAATTTTATTATTTTTCGCCTCGAAAATACGGGTTACAAGACGGATTCTTTTCAAAATACAAGTATCAGATGACTTTGCGATACGATATGGAAATATTCTATCCATGGCCGCTGTCTATGGTTTTGCAATTGCTTGGGAAGATTTTTTTGGAGATTTAGCTTGTCTATTTGCTGATGTAATGGGAAGTGGTAATCGCCTCTCCCCCACTGCTGTGATGTGGATTTATTTTTTAATTGTTGCAGTAATAATGTTCCCAATAAGCATCTTGATGAAAGAATACGGGGAGAATAAAATGAGAGAAGCTGAAAATGAACTTTCTGTCTACCATGAGCGAAATGGTATGAAAAGTGAAGACCACGAGAATTAGAATAACATACAAATTCTAAGATTTTTATTTCTTGGCGTTACTGTTTCTAATCATATAAGTGATTCCCATCGCAATGTTGTCCTACCTGGTGCAAAAGCTTTTTCCAATTTTTGCGCAATATTTCTATTTATAGTTCCTTTACCCATTGAATCAATGCACCATGCTTTAATGAATCTTTGTCGAATTTTGAGTACAACATAAAGGTACCAGTGCCCCATTCCCGTTCCCCCTGAATACATCGGAATTAGGTACGTGCCAATTGGCTTGGTGTCATACAGATTTCTTGAACCGAACGTAGGTAGGTTCACAAACGGAGGAAAGTTTATAATTGAATAGATGTGCATTGAAAGTTCAGGTCCAGTGGAAGTGAATTCTCCCGACATGCGCAATAATTATTAGTTCAGCACGTAGGACGAAATTTATCATATGAATATATATTATTTACAAGGAATGCAGTACCTACTTCTCAACATAGAGATTTAAAGATCCGTATTTTGAAACTTTAATCTGTAATTAAGCTGTGAGAGTTCGCATGTAGTACATAGGATTGAGATTAAATTCATAAGAGTAATAAATGCTTAAGAGAATTTATGAAACAGTCCAAAACTGAGAAACTTTCGTATGTGGATCATTTTTGAAAAAACTAGCCTTAATAATCAGAAAATCACGATCAATATGTTGTTCATGTGGCTTTCTACTAATGGCAACTCCCTCTATATTTTGATCGTAGTTCATTGGAACTTTTATTCAGACGTCCCCCTTGAATTAACCTAGTGTAAACCCTCTCCCGTGATTCAATGCATACTGAACTCTATGACAGAATACTCACATTTCTCAGTTGTGCTCCATGTTTTTGGCTCCAACCTCATCACAGCGCTTCATAATACAATTTCGATAATTTTGGCAAAAGCCTTCAACTCTGCAATTTCGAAATCGATCAACTCAGAATTTGCTTGCAGTGAATTTCTGAAGAAAGTAGATCTTAAAGATCTAGTGACCCAGTCATTCTTCTGTTTTGCTACTTCATTAGTTGTTATTCAAATTTGGATAAATTCTGCTATATCAAATCAAGGTAAATTACCTCACTCGGTAAAGTTCATCTCGGGGGAACTTGTTGCATGGTCATTCAAAGAATTAACAGCCACAATTATGGGTTTCTTGGCGGACTTTATGTGGAAACAAGAAGCTTCAGGAGAACGATCTTTAGGAGACGTTTTGCAAGGTGATGCAGGTTTCAATATAGGCGAAGAGTGGCTATTTGTAGCTACATATGGAGTTTACTTTGGAATTTTAAGCGGGATAGTGCTCATCGTGTTTGGCTTTGCTTTACCTTCTGTTTTTGAATCAGCATTTTGGTACTTTGCAAAGTGCTTTTATAGAACACCCTGCTCTTTTACAAGAACAAATCAATCGGATTTTGTGCAAGAGGAAGAAAATAGAGATGCTTTAGATATACAGATGCATCAGCCTTTCTCGCGAGAAACATCGAACAATCTTGCTTTCGAATTCGTTAATGATTGTATACGATTATCTTACGCTTGGTGCGCTAATGGCTATGTATCTGGGACTCTTGTTGCAATATTTACTTCTTCGGAGGGGAAAACTGATGAAATAAAAGTGAAATCTGTAGGGTTACTTGAAATTTATTGTATTTTAATCGCAGCTTTTGGCGGCTTAATGTGTGGCAATGCTAGTCGTTTCAGGGAGAAAGTAGGTGCAAAAGTAACTAAGTTGGGTGAGTTTTTCATACAATGGTGGGCTACGTGGGCAGGTCTTGCTATAGCATCTTTAGCAACAAGTCCTGGAGCTATATCTTCACGTCTGGGATCTTCTATAGAAAATGAGCACTTATTCGACTTGATTCGCACGATATTGAGCTCTTTGTTTGCAATTATGCTATTATTTCATGCATCGAATGTTCGAGTTCGACGAAAGATATTGTTAATCCCAATTTCTTACCATGTTGGGATTGAGTATGGAAAAATATTCTCTACAGCTGCTGTCTTTGGTTTTGCTGTTGCGTGGGAAGAATATGGGAACGATTTAGCATGTTTTTTCTCTGAAGTAGAAGATGAAATGGATAATGGAATAAGTGCGATAGGTGCAATATGGCTGTATTTTGTTATGGTTCTTATTATATTGCTTCCTCTCTCCTTTTTTACGGCGAAAAGAAGAAAGCATATTGTCAAAAGTGCCGAGGACAAACTCAGCTCATATCATGAAAATATTGGTTTACGCTTGGAGGAAGAGAAATGATAAGGCTGACAAGTCAATTCTGAAGGAAGTAGGCTTTTTGTTTTCTAGAGAATTATTTTCACGTAATGTAAGCTTAAGTCATAATTTTATACCATTTTTCCCAAAACAAAGAATTAATAATCATTACTTGTTGAGTGCTTTTTAATTGAAGAGATAATTCTGATTGATTTATATAATAACTTTTTTTCTGTTCATTCATGTGAGGACTTTTAAACTTATAATACTCAATGGTGTTTTTGACTGGCATCGTTAACGCATGATAGTCATATGCTCTTTTTGGCTTCATTTAGATTACATTTGAACCAATTTTTTCATTGATACTATATATACTAGACTAAAGATTTCGTTTTGTCAGAAATCATGTTTGGTCTTTCCTCAAAGCTTAGATCAAGCTCAATGTATCTCAAGTTCAAAGTATCAAATATGAAACATAATTTGGATAACTAACGAGAGGCATTTATAATCTGCCCAAGACTCTCGACCACATCTACGCTAGGTAGTCAAGAGATTTGTGACACGTATTCGAAAGCTTACGATGTGCTTTTTTGCTTTTTTGCTTTTTTGTATAATTTTATTTCAATTGAAGGAAATACAGCTGAGATATGCGTTAAAAATTGCTGAACAATACCTATTGATCAAGAAAATTAGTTATGTAAATAGCTCAAAGATTGTTATTATTTTTTGCAAAACAATTGAAACAAAAAATGAGAAAGAAGATAACTTTTTTTGATCACTTTTGAAATGGATATTTGATTGAATCTTGCAACGACGAGGGATAGAGTAGGCTTTTATACCATAGTGGTGGAGTCTATTATACCATCGGAGGACCCGGACGGTCCGACGAAATTATATGCAAATTGTATGGTTAAACTTTTATCATTGAAAAATAGAAACAAACTTCAAATTACTTATTCTAAGGAACTTGTTAGATCTTGACCACTTATATCAAAGTATATACAAGAACTCCTCCCATTTT
>Ga0209092_10001362_pt1 | contig 23999 bp, 18 predicted proteins | sample FraStrMetagenome_FD_187446 | JGI IMG/M metagenome (GOLD analysis project Ga0209092, IMG submission 187446) | Marine eukaryotic phytoplankton communities from Arctic Ocean - Fram Strait ARC3M Metagenome (SPAdes) (version 2) | ecosystem: Environmental > Aquatic > Marine > Oceanic | place: Fram... | reverse complement strand
ATTTCGATGCCCATCTCATCATGGGTCAACTTCATATTGAATTTTGTGGTACTCGGTTTTGGTTGCTTATCATGGTCACTGCTCTTGTCAATTGTGATCGACGAAAAAAATCTAGTGATGGTGACAGGCTTTTTGTTGGCAGTCACCAACATATTCTTGGGTGGAGGTTTACCACCCGTTGAATTTCCGTTCATATACGCCCGCCCCTTTGTTAAGCTGCTGGCAGGATTACTCGCACCAGGGTAAGAGTCATGGGTGCAATACGTTTTCCATGTATGAATTTTTTGTTAATGCATGTATTGCTTACTCAAATTTAATTCAAATTGCTGACAATATTAAGGCGTTACTTTTTGGAGACGTTCGTTGCAAGTGATTATAAATGCTTGCCAACACAATATGGATTTACGTTTGGGGATGATGCGACCTCTTTCCCAGCAGGTGCAGAATCTTTTAACGTTACTGGTATTGGAGAGAGTGACGAAAATATTGCTTTGCAAAATTGCGGTGGATGGTATGGAGCCTATCTTCCAGCAATTTTTGTTGGAATTTTTTTAAGAGTGCTAGCAGGAGGTATGATTCATGTTGTTGATAGGAACAAGCAGAGTAAGACAGAGTTGAGGTTATCATTGAAGGATAAGTCATTTTTGATGGGTTCGATTATTTATCTGACATGCATTTTATGCTCATTTGGACTTGCGGTTTTCCTGGTGATGCGTTAAGTTCGGGATTGTTCGTTGAACAAGTATGTTTAAGTTGATTGTTGTTATCGAGTGACGTTTCTATTTCTAAAAATGAATTGGTGAAAATAAAATAGTTTTTCGAAACTTTATATTTAACTTTGCGTAGCAGTTTATGTTGATACGTTTTTAATTGTTCTGGCAATTTAAATCTCATCAAGATATTGATTTAGAGTGAATATGTCCCATCCTTTTTGGACACATTGTGACTGCCAATATGTTTTCTTTTGAATGTTTCTCTCCGAAAAGCACTCCAAAACTGGATCAAACTTGCCACAGTGAGAAAATCAACATACCTTTGATGACCATGATTCTCAGAGAAGAAAAACTCACTTCACTTTTTGAGAAGTGGAACACTGTGGGCGTTTTGTATCATTTATGATAAACTCAATGAACCAAATTGATTTATTACAATGTCTAACAGTAAAGAAATTTAGTCTTGAAAAATATACTTTTCGAAGGCAAAAAGAAGAACTAAAATCAATGTCCTCACGAAACGAACAAATTAAGAAAGAAGATCTTATTTATCAGGATTCCTCTAGAGACAATAATTTGTGAATAAAACTAATGATTACGTACAAACTCATACTAAAAGAAAAAAATGATTCTACTCAATCTGTTCGGTGCCAAAAAACAGCACAAACGAGAATTCAGAATATCGACCAACTTGCTTCTGTGTGACGTAATTGCATTTTGAATTGTGTTTAGTCGTCTTATACTTGCAAAAAATGCTGCGTTAAAGAAGCTTGGATGAAAAAATGATTCGTCTCAATACAGTTCAGACTGTTGGATTTGAAATCCGAAGTTGGTATTATACAAAAATACCATTGCTTATAGCATTCTGGTGTTATTCATCTAAGCCAAGCGATTGGTGTTTTCTATGGTTGGGATGGGAATTCTGTATTATTTTATACGACTTTCATAAAGTCGAAAATGGAATGGAAATAAAAATATCAAAAGTAGAAAAGAGTATAGAAAGAAAAGAGTCGAAAGGCAATAAGACAAATGGAGCAATGTACATTACGCAACAAGGACTCCCAAATGATGCATTTATTCATATCTGTTCATTTCTCCATCCAAGAGACGTTACTAAGCTGGCATGTCTCAACAGAACATCTTCTATACAAGCCAATGATAATGAATTATGGAAATTTCTGTGGTATAGAGATTATGGGAATGTTTTACTAAAATGGAGGGTTGGTCGCCAAGTTTTACATAGCTCTTTAGCACGATTGTCACAAACCAAATCAATATTGAATAAATCATCAAAGTCGAAATTTGCTTCTTTCTCGACTCACATCTACGACTCTATCAGTCTTGAGACTTCCTTAGAACAATACTTTGAAGATTTTTGGGCATGTGAATCTATACAAAATTTGCCAAATCAGTCAGGATCAAAACCAAGAATGGTTGTAAAATCAATTAAAGAATTCTATTTTGTTTTTGGGGAAGCTTTTACAAATTATATGTTGGCAGGACGAAACTCATTGCAAGAATGCCTTTTGGGACTACATGGGCACATCTTCGACTTTACGCAATTTTCAGAATATCATCCTGGCCTAGTTGATCCAATCTTGTGGCAATGTGGACGTGATGCAACTCAATTTTTTGAGGAAGTTCCTCACTCAAGGGGGGCACGTGATATTGCACGTGAACTGTGTGTACTTGTGAATTTGAATTACTTTTCTTCATTATCTTCTTCATTGTGGGGACTATATCTTCCAACATCTTCTAAGCATCTCTCTACTCTACTAGCAAATTCAAACACCATACCTATTTCAAGACAACTGCAGCAAATTCGCGCTAGACGTAAATACGATGCAAAAACAAGCTTCCCGAACAAAAGTGAATCAAACTGTCAAATGTTGAAAGAATATGATGAAGAATGGATGCTGGAGCACGTATTGCCAAAACGAGTGAGCTTAGTTAAGAAAAGGGCACCAACTCTCTCTTGGGTACGAAAAAAATTGGATCATGACGAGCAGCGACTAGATATGGATCATAACAAGGCCACCACTTTGATGATCAATTGGAAGGATTCCCGTAGTAATAATGAGCGATGGAGATTTTATTTTGATCCAATTCAACAGAAATGGATGCAATGGAATAGTTTGTCAACTTCTGTAGCGAAATGTAATACAAACTTGGAGCACTTTTTGAAAGATAAATAAGAAATATTTTTTCTTTAACAAATGGTCCATCCTTTAATGACCACTTATCACCTTCGTGCATTGAGAGAGTATATTTACCAAGCATAAAGAATAAATTAAGTTCATTATAAACCGAACGTTGAGATTGTTTGTTTCTAATTCGTCCCAAATATACTATAATTGTTCTATTTGCGATTGATAAAAGGGCAAATTAAACAAAAATCACTTTCACATTTAATTTTATTTCAAACTAGAGAACAAAGATGAATGATTCCATTCATGAAGGACATCCAAAAAGAATTGCTAGAAAACATGTCTTACAGAATGATGCACCCGCACTCTTGATCAACAACTTCATCATCTGACAAGCTTGCAGAACTTTTTGGTGTAGGAGGCACTGATAGAGTTTGAAGGCCTTGATCTGTACGTGCTGGAGTCTCCTTTGGTTCTACAGGTGTGGATGTTTCAGTCGTAGGAACTTCTTGTGTCTCTACTTTAGGGGATAAACCATCAATGCTTCCATCTTTCTTCAAAGTTATAGTTTGTGTTTCAATTTTTTCTAATCTGTAACCGCGCATTCTTATAATCTCGCTATCGTTGGACTCGTCCGCAACTTTTACCCAACCTTTGTTCTTTACGACTAAATCACGAATAACTCCTTTTGCACCCTCTTCGGCATTGATTACCAAAGCACCATCAAGGGTCAGACTTTCAATCACTACATCAGCTCCATTTACTACAAGAGAAGAAGACTTTGAGATCTTGATTGATGAAGGAGATGGAAATTTCTCTTTATATTCTGCTGGACAAACAGCGAAACTGGGCTTAACAACAACAGCAGGACCAGGAATAACAGAAATACCACTGAAAGTTTCAGAATCTGCATCTTCTACTTCACAACCAATGGATTTCATGATTTTACGTACGGCTGCATATTGGTCAGTCTCTCCACTTGCGGCTACTCCAGGCATTGTTCCCTTCTTCTGTAAAGCAACACCATCAACTATTGTATTCTTTACTGGTGAAAAACATAAGTCATTTGATATGCTAGTGAAACCAACCTTTTTAGCTTCTTCCCCCTCAAGAACTGTTGGGAAGTCCTAAATTGTGACAAAAAATTAAATTAGATTTGAAATTTTAAAGAAATGTGGTACACACAAATGATTGTCACTAATCTTACCTGCATCATGCATTCCAACCTTGTAGGCTTCTTGAATACAATTTTTTCAGCATCTTTGTATTTAGGATTGACGAACTCTGGCATAGCACCATTTGTACGTTCCAAAGCAGCAACGTATGGTTTGAGTCGGAATACAAGCTGATTGATATTACCAGGATAGGGTGAGTGACCTGTGTTCTCGTCATTAACGTCTCCATCGGGGAACCCTGAAGCACGAAGAAGAGGATCGAGTTGATTATATTCAACATTTATAGTCCTGTTTTTTATTAATCAAGATCAGATTAGAGCGTGTTACCATTAACAAAATAGTCAAAGCATTATCGAAATAGTTGTTCTTACTTTTCTTCACCGTTGCTATTTTTTAATAGAACTATTCCACCAACAGCTTGTTTAGCTTTACGAGGCACAGCAATCGAGTTCATTGTGAGATCAAGCTTTGATGATACCCCGAGGGCCAGTGGGAGTGGGTGGAAAGCAAGTCCATTTGTATCCTACTCAGAAAGGAGCAAATAATTATGAGACACGTATCAAATCTATTTGTAGAATGTTTTGAAAAAAATCCGAAATCTCTTACCTGGAAAAATACAGTCCACTCGATGCCTTGTGATAGCCAGGATTTTGCAACCTCATGAGAATGCAACAGGGCATGAATATCACCATGTCCGTGAGGCTTCGCCAAAACTTTGTAACGGTTCGCTGGATCTAATGCAATCTTAGCATTATTATTTTCCAAAGCAGGCACTCCATCACCCTGGACTACGATTGTGATTTGATCCTTATCCATACCAAAGTTATCATACTTTTTAAGAAGAGCTACTGTTTTATCATTTGTATCTCCTGAAGTCATTATGCATAATGGTAATTTCTTTCCTTCAGCATATTTTGCTTGATATGCTAGAATAGTCTCGATGTAAAATTGGATGTAAGTTGTTTCTGTGGCCAGCTCAGTTGGGAGTCCAATCTAATTTGATAAATCAAAGAAATGCAAAGGGTTTTTGAGATGAGGTAAACATTCATGAAACATAGCAAAATTTTTATTGTAATTCTTACCTTGATATCACCGTAGCCTAATCTTTCACCAAGCCCTCCGGCAACAAGAACAAATCCACATTTTCCGATTTCATTAAGACCTAATTTTTCGACTTGGTCAAATTCGGATGTTCCTAGTTCGAAAGTCTCTCCTTGAGGCACATGAGGGGACCATCCGTCTAAGGGATTTACGCCATTTTTACTCTTTTCGAGTAGGTCTTTTGCATTAGAGATATAACCCAAAAGTCCACCTGTGGGATAAGCTTTGTCCATGTTTAAAAGTTTTTCCATCATGCCGATCTTAACTTTGTTTGTAGCTTCAGATGATGGCGAAGAAACCTTACTGGGGACAGGCCATTTCTCAAATAGATGGGTTTGATTTGCTTCCTTCGAACACAACGAAATGGCAAGAGCTTGCTGCTCCTCCGTCAACAACGAGAGCGATTCTTGGAGACCAGGAGGAATCGTGCTTACGGGATCCTCTTTCTTCTCCTCAATAGCTTCATCTACAACTTTAGAAATTATCTCTTCTACTTCTTTCACAGGATCTTCTACAGCTTCAGTTGGTACATCATTGCCTTTTACTGGATCTGATTCAGCAACCACCTCTTCCACTGCTTCAGGTTCTGGTACCTCATTCTTTTCGCTTTCAGGTTCAGTAGTGGTTTCTTCACCACTTTCAACCTTTACTGGTGTTTCAACATCAACTTCTTCAACAACTTCAGTTGCAATAACCTGTTCTTCATTTTCGGCATCAATTTTTGTATTGGCTCGGTTCTTATTTCCCTTTCCCTTCTTTTTGGAATTGTTTCTTCCCTTACTGTTTTTCTTTTGATTCTTCTTGGCCATATCGATTACCTTTCGAGTTGAGTAGTTAGTCGTTACTTGATTTTTATGGGGTGACTTCAAGTATGAAGAATCAATCTCCACACATAAAAGGACAAAATATGAAAAAAACGTTGACAACGTACTGCACGAAGTATTTAAGTATATAGTCCTTATTATTTTGAATTTCTCTATCTATTTGTTTCAAAAAGGGTAAAAGATGATACAGGAAAACATGTATAAAGTCCGTTGCTATGCTTTGTGCGGTTGTCAAGCTTGAGACTGGTTATTTGACTTATTTATTATTGTTGGGGTATGATATGATTCTCACCTAATCTCATATTTAAAACTTACTTACGCTAACAACATTTATTGACATAAAACATTTTTCATTTATATGGTATAGCGCGGTAGGATGAAAATAACCTTACTTACTACGACATGCTCTATATGCAATAATATTGAACACGTGGATCTAAAATGAATTTACCTGCTATTGGTAAGTTAAGGCTTACAAGGTAGATGCAATCTCTAGAGAGACTCACGTACTTTACTTCCTGAAAACTAATCATTCAAAAAAGAAAAGATAACGTACCTTCGACGATCATCATGATTCATATAACCTACTATACCTTATTTGTAATGATTCCTCGGATGAAATACTCATATGCCATATTCATATGTAGTATATATCAATATTCATGCACATGGAAAGAGTTGACCAAAATTCGTGTCATTAAACAAATAAATTTATGCATTGCAATGACTACTTATTTATGATGGTCACTCACTTCTTGGGAGAGATTCTCAGATTGAATGAAGACTTTTTTAATCAAAAGTATCCTGCATGCGAAAGTGTGCAATTCGGAGAAAAAAGGAATCTCAGTATCTCTCACATAAAATCACATCAAAATGTCAAGTGAAATAGATAAGACCATCAAGAGATAGAGAAAACTGCTCATTTTGACAATTATTATCAGGATTCAATTTTTGGGTCTTTGACTTCATTTTAATCGAAGAAATATGTTGCAACTATAAATACGTTTGGTGTATATTTTTAGGGATCCATCAAAGTGCAACTCATTAGTTTTTCTTACGTTCCATTATCCTTTTCAAATCACTCAGCCAAGTTTATTCTGCACCTACTCCTAAATTTCGTTACTGGGCAGGCGAAATACGACTTTAGTAATGAAAGTTTGAGAGACCTTACTAATTCATGAAGCGATGTAATTTTATCAAACATAATCAAAAGACACTCATCGCTCCAGTATAATGTTTGGATCATTCAAGTTTACTTGCAAAAGGCTATGAAAGAATTTGAAAAGATTAGAGCTTAGTAGCCTTTGAGTTTATGCTTGTTCATCAGGTTTTTCAATGATGCAAATAAACTATTTTATGCTCTGTGTGAAAATGATTTTGCCTCTACTATACAGTTCCCTGTGCTGTGTCACACGTCTGTTTCTCATGAATTCTGTTTTGGAAAATAAGGGTTTTTTGTTTACAATATCCTTTTTTTCGTGTCAATTTCAATGGAAATGCAAAGATTCATGTCTCCAAGGATTTTGTTTGTTTTTTTGGCGTTGCACCAATTTCAAGTAAAACCCATCGGTTATTTATTCAGGTTTATTTTGGCGGCATATAAAAAATACTCCATTGTTCTAATTTTGAGATTTTTTAAAATTGCCGTTAAGAATGAAAATAGAATGCGTAGGCATTCTATATATTATTGCTCCTATTTCTAACCGTGGTTTAAGGTACTTGCAATAACGAGCAACCACATTATATAGGATTGTGAAAGTGGCGCGGATACAACGTCTATCTATATTTAGAATTGTCCTTCAAGTGTTTGATCTCGGCAGCAACTTAAGATTAACGATTTGAAAATCAGCAGTTTCAATTAAAATCTTGTGTAAGAAAATTGCTTTCTTATCTCACCTTCCTTATTCAGTGCGGACAAAACCTCAATAAAATTACAATAGGTTTCCCTTAAGGTTGCGAGGTGTGCTGATAATGACAATTTCTTCTGCTTCAAAACGTAAGCAACTCTCCTCCACACCTAGAAAGAAGAAAACTTTGAAATCAGGATCGCCATCTATTACCAAGTGGTTTTCACCTATAAGTTCCCCTAAGTTTGAATTGCTAAGTGTGAAGAATTCTTCTACATGTAAGGACTTATCGGGCAGTGTGCAAAATTCAAGCTCGGGCACAAATCTTTCTAAGAACATGATTCAAAAAGACTTCATTGATCTATTGGAGGAAGGAAGTCTGTATTCTAAGGAAATAGAAATAAAAGCAGACCAAAAGAATTCTTGCATATCTATGGATGCACATACATCATTCAAAAATATAAGCGGAGGAAGCGTTTGCAATCAGGGCATAATCAGGAACGATTCTAGAAACAACAGCATCAATTGCGATCAATCAGAAACAAGCAAATCTTCTTATTTGTCCTTTGGTTTACTCAGACTTGCTTCTATTCCTAAGAAGTTAGGATTATTTAAGCCGAAAAAACTGGATTCTTACCAGAACCCAATTCTTCTTAAAGAAAACGCCATTTTGGGTCGATCTGTTGGGTCCAATGGCAAACGAAAACAGAGCATTAGTGGAAGTAAAATTCACCTTGGTATACCTATGACTGCCGATGGAATATCGAGAAAGCATTTGAAAGTTACTAAAATTCATTTGTCCAAGCGTAGTTTTGTTTCTTTTGAAGTTCTGCCATCCGTTAAAAATGAATTTCTTGTATACAAAAATGGAAAATGGACAAAACCAAAAGTGAATGACACCTTCGAATTATTGCAAGGTGATTGTATCGTTTTTGATGCATATGAATGGGGCTACAATAAAGATGCTAAATACGCATTTAAGTTAGTCACTTTTGATAACAATAGAGTTGCGGAAGACAAAGACATTATTGAAATAGATACAAGTGACACTTATTGCACCAATATAGCCCCCAAGAAGAGAGCAAGAAATGAAAAGGACAGAACTCCAAGAATATCCTTACAAACTGTGGATAAATTAAAATGCTCGCAGGAAATAGCTCTTAAAAAAGTGGATTCTGTTGACGATAAAAATGAATGCAAAAATTCTGTAGAAGAAAGGAAAAGAGATTGTAATCAAGCTATGACTGGTGACAGTACTACGAAATATGAGTCTATGCCTTCCAAAGAAGAGTTTCAGATAGATTCTGAAGTTGATTGTGCTTCCGCGGAGGATTTTTATGCAGGGGACCAAGTCGATGTGAGACGCAATGATGGAATAAAATGGTACCGTGGTCGTGTTGCAAAAGTAAACTTGCGAAAAAATAGTTGTGAAATCGCTTATGACGATTCTGATGTGAGTTTTGATATATGCTTTTATTCTTGAACATTTCAGATCTTTTATTTTTTTTCACATGGTTTATTTTATCCTTTCTAGTTTGAGATAAACGTACCCATTGATCGCCAGAATATTCGATTAGTGGAAAGAGGTTGGATAAGCATAGATTGGGTAATTGGTATGGATGTGATTTTACTAGGAAGGTCCAAACAAAAATGGAAAATAATAGGAAAAATTGAAACTGCGAAATTACCAAAAATGTCGAAAGATGTTTTACTTGAACTCAAAAACGGAAGCGATAACAAAACATGCCCATATGTTACTACCATCCAAAAGATATTGCGACCACTTTACAACACTGCAAAGTCTTGTCATCGGCTTCGCTATTGGGATTCAAAAGCTCGTCTTGATTCATGCAGTGAAAACAAGTCCCATGAGCAAAATGGCATGAAAATTACAACCATGCCTCATTCTGGTTTGTCGGACAAGAAGAATATAATTTCCCCCGAGACTTCTCCTCTTCATGAGAATGGTGCTGACAGTCATTCATCTACTTCTGGAGAGCATCGCACCATCAAATCTTCCAAAAGGCGTTTGAACATAACTCATCGTGAGCAAGAAGAAATGCTTAATTCCCAAAGTAATTCGCTGTGGAGGGCTATTTCTTCTACAGAACCTCAATCGGGATTTGGAATTCTTACGCAACTGGCTCTTGTGTACAGGACTGCTCCAAATCAGCAAATGAGAAAACGGCTTCATAATTCGCTCACGAATGGGCTAGAAAGTGAAGGTATCAGATTAGTTGACCCAAATAAAACTGAATTGACGTCAAAATACGCAACACTGGTTCATGATAATTTTGCAGATTCAAGGGAAGCTTGCCTCCTAAATTGGATTGATATCGAAAACTGCTTCTTACGTGCCATGAAGTCAACTGCTCGTGATACACTGTTGGAGGCTGCTTTTGCGATAGAGTATGTTTCAAGAATAATGAAGAGACACAAAAAAGAGATTGCTGATGATATAGGTCCAAAAACAATCGACAATGAAACAGATTCAAATCAAAGACCATGTATCGAATTATCCAATGGAATAAGAGAAGCTTTAAAATCTTCCGTGAAATTTGCAACAAAATTGTGGATGCTCTCTAGAGAAGAGAGTAAGATTATGGAAACAAAAGATAGCAAAAAATCATTTGCTTTATCACGATGCTTGAAATCTCTCGGCGAAATTGTGTCAATCCTTACATGGATATTTTGTCATGAAGAAGCAATGCAGTTAAGAAACAAGAAATGTAGCTTCTTGATTAGAGATGCGTTTGAAAGTGAACTCTTTGCAGGACCAGCAAAAATAAAAGATCAAGGATTGATTAGAAATCTAAAACTGTCTTTCATTTTTTCCCTGAAGAAAGACATAGTTCAAGACCTACCAATAACCTTAGCTGACGTTTTTGGGGTTGAGGACGAATATTCAATAATCACAGGATTTTAATTTAAAAATGATAAATGATGAAGGAGTAAAATAGCTGTTGTTGTTTAGTTTTTATCATGAGGTGCCCAATGGTCAAACTCAAATTAGATTTCGTAGGGTGACAAATGTTGAATCAGGATGCTGCAGAAAATAAAAATAATTGAAAGAGATATTTCACTCTTCTAGTTTTTCTTTGTCACACCTACTTCAGCGCTTCTTATGACTCTCCCGTTCAGCTCAAAACCAACTTTCATTACTTGTCCAACACTTCCAGCTTCCACTTTTTCATCGACGTACTCAAAAAGAGCCTCGTGCTTGTTTGGATCAAACTTTTCACCTTGCACTCCGAATTTCTTCAATCCATGTTTTTCAAACGCTTTATTTAATCCATCATCAGTCATTTGAATTCCTTCATAAAGAGTCAACAAAGCAGCGTTATTCTCTGGATCATTTCGCACTTCCTCTGGTACAGCCTCCATGGCTCTAGTCAAATTATCTGAAGTGTCTAATAGACTTTTCGCGAAAGATGACACTGAAAATGACCTTGCAGAATCAACATCTCGCTTAGCAATTCTACGTATATTTTCTTGTTCTGCAAGAGAACGGAGAAGTTGATCCTTATAGTTTTTGATATCATCTTTCAAGGCTTCCACCTCATTCATTTCACCTTCTTCTGATGTTTCAGTTGTTGTTTCTTCATCTGTTTCTTCATTTTTGGCCTCCGTGTTGCTGTCGTCACTTTTAGTTGAAGAAAAGAGACGATGAAAGGTTCCTGAATTACCTTCCAAAACTCTTGGCTGAATTAAGGGTTGGCCTGTGCTAAGGGACTGTAAATAACGTTGCTCCGTTCGAAGTGCCAAACTAACGCGGCCAGTTGTAATTTTTGAAACCTCCGTAAAGCCTCTTCGTAGAGCTGTTCTGGATATAATTGTTGACATGATATTTTTGATTCCTTTGAAATCTTTCTTTGTAGCTTCCCAATGATTCTTTGTGTTCTATATTTGAATGAAAGAAGAGCAAGGTATTCATATGCATTTGTATATGAATGTACTACGTTCAATATCGCATTTAATAATCAATTTCTGATTAATTTTGGGTTGGATGATGATATGAGTGGTTTGTATGGAGTGCATTAATCATTGCTGAATGAATCAACGGGACGACGTCATAATTTATTATATCATTAATTACGACTTAAAATTATTATTATTTTATTGCAAACAAATGATGGAAATTTCATCCGAAGATATTGATACGTTGGATCTTCAGAAAGCATCAGCTACACAATGATAACAAGAACTTTGAAGACTGCAATTAGTTATATAAGAGATGCAACTGAAAACATACATGTCGAAAATAACTATTGGCCTTCAGAGGAAACGTTGGAAAAATGGCATGCAACTAGAGATGAAGCTAATCGAGTTTCAATATCTTATGATTCTCTTTATCGAATTGTAAATAATACCTGTCATTATTTGATGACAAAATTTTTGAACAAGGAGCATCGAAAGATTAAGAGCCAGTCATATTCTCGCTTTCAGCCACTCATCGCAATATGTATTCCTGAAGGGCCTTACCTATCCATTGCAGTCCTAGCTGTACATGCATTGAATGCAACTGTGTTTTCATTGAAAGATACATCAAATCAGATATCAAGTAGTAAAACACATCATGAACATCAGCAAGATGAACATTTACCATTCAACACAATCATGATGCCATTAGATCCAGAAGAAGGAAAAGAAAGAATGAAACATATAATTTTAGATGCGAAACCTGATATTATCTTATGTATTAAGGGGAAAGGTATGGAAAGGATAGAGCAGATCATTTCATCAATGCAGCAAATGAATCCCGAGAAAGCAACTGCTAATATCGAAAAAGTGGAGAAAGAATATTTTCCAATAGTAACTCTATTGGATTTTAAAGATGTTATTGACGAAGCAGCAAGTTTTTTCGAGAAAGATGGAAACACCAATGGGAGCGATGTCTCTTTTTTTCAATCCATGATAGATGTTAGAGTTCTTTTATCTCGATTTCAACCAAATCCTATAGATGTGAATCAATCATATCAATTGTCAAAAAACATAATTTCTCATATCGTCTATACCTCGGGCACAACAGGTATGCCAAAAGGTTGCATATCATCTCTCGCTAGTTTAATGAATTATATACCAGCTAAAAATATTGCACATGGAATTACTTTAGAAGATAAAAAATTGGTGCCTGCTCACCATCCCTCAAATAACAAAAGCACATACAATTTCAAGGAAAAGAAAATCTTCCTTGCAAGTGCTCTTTCCTTCGACCCTTGTTTCTCGGATATTCTGGCAACATTTTATGCCACAGCTACACTTGTCATATCAACAAGGTTGCAAATTCAACTAAATCTGAAAAACATTTTGTACGATTTACACGTGACCCATATTTTATGCACTCCAACTTTGTGGAGTACTATTCAAATTAGTACATCATCATCTTCCTCTACCCTTTCCCCAGGTTCTAAGCAGCTACCACAATTGGAGGTTGTAGCTTTGGGTGGCGAGCCAATACCTAAAAGAATACTTTCTTTATGGGCACGGAGGAGAATACGTTCTTTGAAAATCGATGAGGAAAAATCCTATCAAGTTGAAATGAACCGAATACCTAATGAAAGTGAAATAAGTGGGACAATGCGATTACTAGCAACATATGGAGTGACAGAAGCATGTGTTTATCAAACAGCTGGAGAGGTATTTTATGATATTTATAATAACGTAAAGAGTCATAAAGCAGAGATTCCAGGTCAAAATGTGGGATTCCCTTTGGAAGGATGTTTTATCCAAATCTGGAAGGAAGGTGAATTATGCTCAAGACCGGAATTTCATTCGTCACCAGAGGCTGCTATTAATGTAAAAGTAGATCTACGCAGTCAAGCATCAGAACAGGGATTATTCTGTCCCAAAGTTGGAGAAGTTGTAATTTTTGGGGAACAAGTAGATAATTTGAGTGGATATTTAAACAAATCCAACCTCACTCATGATAAATTCGTTTGTGACCGCGAAGATTCAAAGAACATAAATACGAGGTTCTTTTATAAAACAGGGGATCGAGGTTACATTCATCCTAGGAACGGTCATTTACACATACTTGGTCGTATTGGGGGAGATTCAATGATTAAGATAAATGGAATTCGTGTCGAAATTGGCGAGATAGAAGCAGGACTAACTGATGATATCATAGATTCTTTGAGCCTTCCCGAAGCTTTAAATGACGTTTCAGTTGTAACTTCGGTTGTTGTAACTTTTGAATCCATAGAAAATGACAAAGAGAAGCAACTGATAGCTTATATCGTATTATCAAAGAAGTGTCAGAAAGAAATTGGAGTCACCTTCGATTTAAAGCGATCGCATCTAAATGATAAACATAGCGAAAATTTTATCGATGGAATTTTGTGTCCTCCTGGACCACTACTTACTTTTCTTCGTGCACGATGCTCAAATCGAATACGAAAAGGCTGTACTCCATCATTCTTTGTTCTGATAAGCGAAACACCTATAACGTCTACAGGAAAATGTAATCGCAAGGTTTTACCACCTTTAAAATTTTGTCAGAACTTGCTTCAAATCACTTCAATTTACGAAGGTAATGGGCATTTCTTATCGAGAAATGAGCCGACCCTTTTACAAGACTTTGGTGGAGCTGGCAAAGCAGTTGCTACAGAAATAATTGACTGTTTGAATCTTCTAAAGTGCCAGAAATCCATGATCACTACGAGAGCCAATTTAGCGTCACTTGGTGGTGATTCCCTTTCTGCAACTCTTGTTACGCGTGCATTATATGCTGCTCATCATGGAATTTTGAATTCAAGACATCTTGGTGGGTCAAAAGGTGTACTTGAAGGTCCTTTTAATGTAGTAAATTTGTTACGTGCTACAACTCTTGGTGAATATGTTAACTTTTTAGATAGTCACGGAGTTTGTCAAAGAAAAGATGATCACAATTTGAACAAATGTATGCCGAAGGAAAACAAAATACAGCGCATGACTTCAGCGCAGAATTTGAATGAGATAACAAACGAAGATGACATTCTTTTTGAGACCCTGCTCGAATCTACGACAATGGGGTTAACAAGTGTAGCTCTTGGTTTATTGACCATGGGTATAAATCCTAATCACAAAGATCATGGTTGTCGTATGGGAAAAATAAGTGATCGAAATGAGCGACGAAAGTGTTTTTTTTCCAATCCACTTCATTTGGCCTGTTTGAATGGGAACGCAACTCTAGTAGAAGCACTAATATTTTATGGATGCAAAAGCAACTCGCCCGATGCAAATGGCTCGTTTCCAATTCATCTTGCATGCAGTGGTACTTCAAAGAAGGGATCTAAACATGCTGACAGTGTGATCGGACAAGATTTGCAACGAACGTTGTGCGTCAAGTTACTCCTAAGTAGTGGTAAAATTCCGATAACAATGAAGGATGCATCTAAACAGACAATTTTGCACACGGCAGCAAGGTCGGGCTATTGTAATCTATTGCAATTTATTATGAAAGCCTGGAATGACGACAATGAGATACGAGCATTCAAAGCCTGGGGTACGAAGTTTGACTGGCAAGATCGATGGTTTCGTACACCTGTGCACTGGGCTGTACTTAATGGCAATGTAAAAGCTCTTGAAATTTTGATAAAAGGAGGATGCAGTGCTAATCCAATGAAACCAAGAGAAGCTGTGAGTAGTAGATCTACAAGTGCTGCCATTGAATCACCTTTGGAAATTTGTGAAAGACTTTATGGGACAGAGGTCGGCATTGGGAAACAAATAAAAGACATTCTTATGTGATAATTATCAAAAGTATCTAAAGCTTTTATTTGGATAGAAATATCTGTTGTTAATATAAGTTCTGAACGGACTGCATCAATTAATAGCTATCTGTTGGTCTTTGAATTAAAATTAATGTTATGTGTTTGGTCATCTAGACGTTTACCTTACACCCATCGTGCCTCATTTCTTCCAATAGATCCCTACACTTTATTTTCGCACCTAATTTTATGCACAGCCAGTAACTCCCAGCAATTCGTCGATGGAGTGAATAAACTTCCTGGGGAGGTGGTCTATATAAAAAACCGTAAAAATCAAGAATTCAATAAGATTATCATAAAAAAAAGGAGAAATGTTGCAAGACAATGATCAATATTTTTGATACTTACGTTAATCTGTGATGCAAAAACGGTGCACTTTTTTCTGCTATCCTTTTTGTTATTTGACTATTACCGAAGTCATATGTATCGTGTGATTGAAACGGTTCACCAATTGTAAAACCACTGTCTCTATGTGCGTTCAGCATAGTTTCGTTCTCATCTCCGGTCAAGAATCCCAATTTTTTTGATATTTGCATCAATTCTTCTTCATCTTTATTTGCAGCAGCGCAAATCATTTCACAATATAAAGCCACAAATTCATCATTATATCCACGTGCAGCACCGAAATCAATACAATACGTGGTACCAGTTCCAATGTCATGAAGAAAGTTCCCCCAGTTTGGATCAGTTTGCATAAATCTCCATGAAAAGAGCTCTAACATGGTCAGACGCATGATTGCTCTGCCGATACGATTTCTTTCATTTTGTGACAAATTCGAAACCTTATCAATATTTCCTCCAGGTGCGAACTCAGTTGTTAAAATTTGTTCCGTGCAGAGCTCGGGTATTACCTTGGGAACAACAAACTTGGCTCTTTTTAATGAATCATCTGTATTTAATAGTTTTCGAAAGCGTTCTTGGTTCTCTTTTTCTAATAAATAATTACACTCCAACTTTAGTTCTTCTCTTCCAACTTTGATAATATTTTCCATAAAAAGACCTTTTGGTACGAAGCCGAACATTGAAATCAACATAGACATATTGTTTAAATCACTTTCTATTGAATTTGCAACACCTGGATACTGAACTTTCACTGCAACGTCTCTTCCAGAGTCCTTCAAGACAGCCTTATGTACCTGCCCAATAGATGCTGCAGCAATTGGGACCCAATCGAAGTGCTCAAAAAACTTGCTTTCCCAACCTGCACCCAGTTGAGACTCTAACTGTTGTTCAAGCTGATATCTAGGCATAGCATCAGCTCCAGCACGAACTTGTTCGAGAGCACGGGTCATTGCAGGTGGTAAGACGCTTTCATCCTGTATACTTAGCATTTGACCTATTTTTAATGCTGCCCCACGCATTCTACATAACGAAGAGGCTAATATATCAGCATTTTTGTTGTTTGCAATGATGGATGAAGATTTTTCACTATTTGGGTTCAAAAGACGAGATGTGGCTTCAACAGCTGTACCCATTGTAAGTTTCATTCCTAGTGATGCAAAATTAAAGGCACGAGAGATTCGTGTAGAGGGGATTGCAGATCCTTCTTCAAGCCGTTTCATTGGGGAATTCAAATGTTCGCTTTCAATGGGACTGGAATCATTTTTTGATACAAAATCAGCATTATTCTTAGTTGAAATAGATGGATTTTTTTCATTCAAATTTTCCTTATGTTCAGAAGAAATTTTTGATTGTAAAACATTTACTGAGTTGACGGCCGTTCCAGCATTTGTGGACGTTGAAGAAGAGGAAGGTTCATAATTACTCCTATCATCATCCTGCGCAACCGCAACAGAAGCTATTCGCATATTGCGAGCCAATTCATATCCATGCTTTGTAGCTTGGACTGCTGCATTTCCTCCCTGACTAGACACGTGATTAGTTGCAGCAGATACTACTAATCGAAATCCCGAAGCTACTTTGATCCAGCCAGATACATTTGACATCCTCACTGAACAATTGAAGATTTAGTTCAATTTGAAGTTATAGGAATGAAATTTTCAGCAGGACGTCTAGAGAGTCAAGTGTATCTATATTAAGCGTAGTGTACGGCGGATGATTTTTTTTGTGAGTCAGAAACAGAAGTAAAATTATTACTGTGCACGCTCACATTTTTAACTTTGGAACTTGTCGTGCAAAACAAAATCTAGGAAAGATTAGACATTTAATACTGAAGCATGCATTTCATCAGCTGATCATTTCATTCTTGTTCTTAACCCATCAAATATGTGATGAAGAATAGAGACTTGTCAAGACTTAGTAAAAATAAGAAATATATAGTAAAGAACACATGTAAATCTATCATTACACATCTCCATTATTAATAATATTCAATTCGATTCATTAACCCTTTCTTCACAATATTTGCGATGCAAGTGGTTTTTCTTCTCACTCCCAGTAGAAAAAAATTGTCCTGCAACTAAACTTCTTTTTCTGTTTTTACTCTGCTCATGTGTTTTCCCGAATTTTATTAAAATCAGCATGTTCGTGTTCATACTTAAAAGGTCGAAATCAATGAAGTTTCACCCAGCCCCGCTAAATGTCTCCTTAATCATCATTGATGAATTTATCAAAGAAAGTGGTATAGGTCGTTAATAATCTCACATCAATGCCTTAATGATGAAGCATAATATTAAAGGTAAGAAAAGAGAATAATTTGAAATGGTTCGCTATGAAAATATAGTTACAACTAAAGGCAATGCATTGAGATTCAAAAATACCAGCAATTAACTTTTGTAACTTAATCCTAATATCTTTGGTTTGGGGCATAAGAACATAGCTTACAATTTCACCATTTTATTTTGGCATTGCAGCTCCACTTTAAGACACACAAGAACGCCCAAACTGTTCTCAATCCATCATTTATTAATTAAAGTACCCAACATTATTTACGACTTTGTTGCCTAAGCTGAAATATCATTTCAAATAAGCTGACAAAAAGCATTGCAGCAGGCCAAATGTATCCCGTCTTTCAGTTGCCAAATGTGACTAAGTTATGATACGTCTTTCAGTTATATGATGCATGATGCGAATGCAGGAAAAATATGAGATAAGTAGGTATTAGGCTTCATCTTGAGATAGGGCATGAAAGAACGTTTGTGGTTGACAAATAGAATGAAGTGTCAAAATTTTTTAGAAAGTGCCAAAGAAAGACATGTAATAAGACTTTTCCTGGGCAGAATGCGCGTGATTGATAAACATTGCCTCTTTCTTCCTTACTCTTTTCTCATCCCGTTTTAGTTACATTATCTCAGGCTGAGTCAAAAAATGCTACCCTTTCATGTTCGCCTATGGGACCCTGGGACTAAAATCCAATGTTTGCTGAGATGGCCCTCCAGCGACATTTGATCTTACAGGTGGTTTCATCTTCATAATTTTAAGCATTGAATCCTCAGTTAAACTAGAAAGATCCTGAGGAGTAATAAATATGAATTGTCTGTGTTCCATATCCTTAGCGACGTGAACCTAACGCGGAACGGATGAATGAAAAGATGAGGCTTTATTACAAACCATTCGACGAGGATATGGATGGACATGGATGAACCTACCATTGTATCAAGTGCAATTTTCCTTGATTGAGGATCAAGAAACACGTCAAACTCATCCATTACACGAAACGGCGTTTCCAGGCTTTCACCGAGGGCAAGTAACAAAGATAACGTTGTGAAACTCCGTTCTCCACCACTGTAAAAAAACATATTGAAAAAAATCTCATTAGCAATCTATAAAAATTCATGAAAGAAATAGATAGTGCTCACCTAAGTGCTTTCACATCGCTGGTTTGAGTATTTTCATTTGCATTATCCTTCTGTACAATTAGGTCTAATGTTCTACCCTTATGGTCAAAATCAATTTGCCCTGAACTCCCTTTTTTGTTCAGCATGTCATCGAATGTTTCATTGGTCATTGTTGCTATATGCTTTCGAAATACTTTCCATCGTTTCCTTCTGTCATTCAAATCTAATTTGAGAGTTCCTGAATTAGCCTTCATCTCATTCAGAGACTTAATTTTTGCGTCAATATCTTTCTTAGCCCTTTCATACTTTTCGAGCGCAACAGCTGGATCACGTTCGCGAATCTTACGACGCTCTCGTTCACGGTTTAGCTTTTTCTCATATTGTTCAACCTTTGCTCGATAGTGATCTGGTGTTTTTTCTGTTGCTACCGGCTCAATAGACTCAATGTCAATTGATGGTTCATTCGCGCTATTATCTACATCGATTTCAGTGCCTTCAGCATATTCTTTATTTAGACATTGCGTTTTATGACGATGTGTTATCAACCGTGCCTTTTGAATTGTCTCTTGAACTTTTTCTGCTTGTCCCGACATAATTAGCCTATGGTTTTCTATTACTTGAACTATTTGATCTAGTTTCTGCTTTTTCTTACTGATTACTTCTGATTTTTGTTGTTGTTTTCTTAGGAAAGCGTCCATATTTTTCTCCGCTCTTTCTAAATCTGCAAGAACACTATTATTTCTGGTCGTGATTTCCTCCAATTGACGTTTTGCCTTTTCGAGGTGTGGACTGAGTTCTCCCATCTTTTGATTAGATTCTTGTTCTTTTTCTCTTAATTTTTCCAACTCAAGTTCCGCTGTCTTAACGTCTTCTTCGAGCTCAGTTGTATCAATAGTAACATTTTCTGCTGATTGTCTCTCTTCTTGTAATGCATCCAACGTATCTTGCAAAGATCTTATTTTATTATCGGCTTTTCTTGATTCCCTGTTCTCCTGATTCCATTTTAGTTTCACGGCTTTGCTTTCTTCAACTATTTTCGCCTCTGTCTCTCGAAATTCATTCAATTCCCGATTCAACATCTCCAATTCTTCCTTTGCGTTTTCAATTGCCGCTCTCTTGTCTACACCGATAGTCTGTTTCAGAGCTGGTCCATCATTCGATATCATAGATCTACTTCCACCCCGAACCTGCCACAGGTCCCCCTTTGGCAACATGTACACTTGCTGAATTTTTCCTCCTCTTATCGACTCTTTTCCGCCCGGTTCCTCTATCAGAAGAGCCCGTTCGCTCTCCTCTATAGAAGTTGAAAGTGCTTTTAAGTCTATTCTGCAGTTATCAACTAAGCAATTGAAAACCAAATCATTTTCTATAGAAAGAACGCTCGCGATTGTTTCAACCTCAGGACAAGGAGGAGGAGGTACTTTGTATCTCGGTCCTTCAGAAATTTGGAAAATGCCACAATCACGACTTGAGCAACCAATTGAATTCCGGATCTTCATTAATAGTCTTCTATCTGCATCATTCGTCACAATGAATCTATCTAGAAAACTGCTACCCAAACCAAATTCTGCAACTTGAGCAAATTTTTCTTTTCCAGGAGAAACTTTTATGTGCGTTCCAATTGGGCCTACCACAGGACCACGAAACTTGTTCCGTGCTTCATTTACCTAAAATCGAAGATAAATAAAAAACAAGTTTTGGTAATTTTCATATAGAATTTCTATTTGCTTGGAAAAAGGTCTCACCTTCCGCGACATAAGAACACATAATTGACCAAATACAGTCATTGAACTACCCGAGCTAGACTGCATCTCTTTTAATTTTTGGTTTACAACATATTTTTGTTTTGCTGTATTTTGTGAATTGGCTTTAGCTTGCTCTACATTTGGTTCTAACTCTTCATATCTAGCTAATAAAGATGCTATCTTCTTTTTCATTGATTCCAAACTACTTTTGCCTGCAACCAATTCCTCTTCCGTAGCTTTTATTTTAGCAACACGTTTTGCCTCATCTGTTTCAGCAGAACCTGCAGCTCGGATTATTTCATCCCTAGTCTCCTTTAATATATTCTTGGTTGAATCAAGACTACGCTTAGCAGCATGTAATTCTCGTTTGAGAGATTTTAAAATTCGAGAATTTTGTTTTATGGGTTCATATGCAAATTGTATTTCCTTTTCTTTATCTTGCTTATTCTTAAAAGCTTCATTTGCTTCTTCTGTTAACGTGTCAAGCTTCTGCTTCAGGATTGATTCTTCTTCTTGCGGATCCGAAGCTGACTCATATGATTCAATATCATGCATTTTTTTCTTTTGCTTTCCTTCCAGTTGGTTTAGAGTTGATTGCTGGTTTCGTAACTCATTTAACTCAATATTGTATAGCGACCAAGCGTAAAAAGTCCTTTGCTCAGAAATTTTTTCCTGTAGTTTGTCTAAATCTTGAAATGCTTCCCATTCTTTTTTCAATGCTTGCATATTGTTATACGCTGGCGTTAGTGCATCTTTAAGAGAATCTCCTTTTATATCCAAATTATTTATATTGTCATAAATGTTCGCATAAGAACGATCTAGTCGTTCCAGATCGGTAGCTTTCGTAAAAAAATTATATTTGTCTTCAGCTTTTCCCATAAGAAATTTTTTCGCTTCCTCTTGATCCAAAACTGCAACTGGATTTTCGACTTGAATGTTTAGCTGATCTAGCATTGCATCAAGATCTTTTTTTGACCTTGACACTTCGTTCCCTTTGTGATCCAATAATTTGTACCCATTATACCCTCTATGAGAAATTGATCTTTCTACAATGATAAAATCACCGTACTGACTGTGCATAAAAGCATCGTCTCCTTGGTTGAAGAGTGTCACTCGTACCTTTGCACCAGCGCAATTCGTCCCAGCTTCTTTTCTGATTAGTTCTTTCAAATTTTTAGCCCGATGTGTTCGTTTTGCACCTGCACCAAGGCATATTTGAATTGAAGCTAAAATTGCAGACTTTCCACTTCCATTTTGACCACTTATAAAATTGACATTACGACATAGCTTTACAGTTAGTTTTCGATGACACATAAAATTTTCGACATAAACTTCACTGATTATTCCAGCTTCAGCTGGTCTACCGGGTTTGTTGACTCGTTTGAATTTTGATGGTGTACCGTCTGTTATGTCTTCTTCGTGATCTTCATCTTCGTCATCAGTGTGTTCTTTTTGTCGCTTCGAAGGTCCACTGTGTGAGAGCTTCTTTTCAATTTCAGACTGGCTTCTTTTCATGGTTGCCATACTTCCGGGATGATCGATAATTTGAACTCAAGATATGTTTGTGGTGGTATATTCGAACTCCAAGGCATCATACAGCAGTTTCCCGCCCGTTTTTCTCCTTTTTTTAAGTTTTCTATCCTCTCAATCACGAGGCTGCACGTAAGGGGCAAAAACAAAGATTCTATGTTAAATTGCACAGTACTATCCCATGCGTAAGTAGATATAAATTGATAATAGAATTGCACGAAGAAATTTGAGCCCCTATAATCTACACCAAAAGGCTTCATATCAAATGGAATCTTTTAAATTTAGCGCGGATTCAAATCCAATGAAGGTGTGAACGAATGAGGCCCATTCTCTCTCTTAAACAGCGGCAGCGGGCAAGAACAAAGTTATACTACCGTAATATGATGGTATATAAAGACTGCGTGCATATTAGAACAAAGCCAATGATTTCATACCACAACAAACATATCTATCTTTGGTGTTTCAGGAGAAGAGCAATACGAAGGTACAATTCAACAGAATTGCTATCGAGATTCAACCCTGCCTACGTAAGCAAATGAAAAACAATTTAAATGGATAAATTTTATTGTCACATTTCATTCAATAAAGAGCAGTAAAATATCGCATTTAATTTTGGCAGTAAAATAACAATCGATTATTTTATGACCATCCTATTATTAAACAATAAAATAGTACATTCAAATTAAGCTAGTTATTATTTGATATTAAGTTAGATTGCATTCTAAAGTTTGATATTGAGATAGCAATTAAAATTTTGAAATTATATTTCATCACAATTTACAAAATATTCAAATTGCTAAGTCTGACGAATTGCTTCATCAAGTGCTTTACGTTTACTTCTAAAAAGAGTGAATGTGCAAGATAAACAACAGAGAAAACAATCAACAACTTCGTCGGTCAACTCCAACAGGAACTCCAAACCAAGGTGCAACATCAGAACCTCCACCAGCAGAACCCCACCATCAATTCCGATTTATCATCCCAAATTGGATTACAGAAATCGAGGCAAGGAATCTTCTGGAAGCAACAAGAGTTTTCGATAATACAAGCTTCACAACAGACATCGACGAAAATTGGACGATAGGAGACGAAGATACTCTTGCGACGACATCAACTTCAGGAGACACCATAGTCATTTTCGAAAATTGAAACTTTAGCGCCAAAATGAATATGCAAAAAACCTGGAAAGAATTCCTCTCCCTGCATCAAGACAGGGATTCCTATGATGAGCAGGCAGAGTCGATTCAATCTTTAGTCGATCCGAGCGAAAACTCATCAAACAATTTCAGATTGTTAGCGGAAAATAAAACACTGGTTTGTATGACAAAATCGTTATTGGGAAATCATGTCCAACTCACCTTTTTTCATTCAATTCGCAAGATGGCCATCCTAAGTTCCAAAGCAGAATATTTCGGACTCATGGGATTCAACA